>OHQO01000592.1_pt1 | contig 17292 bp, 20 predicted proteins | sample 1578051 | NCBI WGS metagenome assembly OHQO01 (sample SAMEA3879592, study PRJEB24766) | human gut metagenome | biome: human-associated habitat; feature: feces | place: USA | collected 1985/1987 | reverse complement strand
GGTGAAAAACGGTCTTTATACATTCGGGTGATTTCCTCGATGTTGAGTTCTATATGCTCGGCTATGATGTTACTGATATAGCTCGCGATACTTACTTCGGGAGCTATCACATTGAGATAATTCTTTATCTCGTCGTACAGCTTGCGGTTCAGGTACACCTGGATACGTCCGGGCATGGGGGTATTCACCAGATACTTCTGACGGAAACCGCTTTCACTTTTACGCTTTGGGTGAGGTTCGGGATTTTCCGAGGCTGTTTCCTTTTCCTTATCCGGCCTTTTATCGGTTTCCTCTGCTGGAACTTCTACCACGATGACATCCTCTTTCTCAATGGCATCAGGAATGTTACCGACCATATACCCCCTGATTTCCTCTTCATTTACTTTTACTATATTCTTTGCCATACCTCAATTACAGGTTAAATTTTACAATCAGTTCATTTGCCAGTTCCTGCAATCCGCTGCCTTTAAGTTGTCCTGCCGGCGGTGGAAGGAGTGAACAGCGGAAATAGGTGCGGGTCCGGGATGAGAGTTCCTTGTCATAACGGCAGAGGTCCGGAATGGCTGAATCCAGAATTTTCAGCCCCTGTTTCTTCATCAGTGCCATATAGTTGTCAAGCACTTCAGTATTGCTTCTTTTCTTTACCTTGGTCCAGAACAGGAACACGTCTTTCAAAGGAATATTCTTCCGGTTTTCCAAAAACTTCATGACGCTTTTGGCAAAGACAAAACTGCTGTCCATAACGAAATTGTCAGCGGCAATGGGGGTCAATACATAATCCACATTGAAAATGGTCTGCAACACACCGGATATGTCCATAGACCCTGGCAAATCTATGAAAACGATATCAAAATCTGCTTTTGCCGCCAACTCTCCGGCCACCTGGCGTGCATTCTCCGGCTTTGCCTGCCTGATAGGATAAATCCTGCACCCCCTAAGCCTCTGCTCTTCCAACAGCACCATGTACTTCTTGTTCTTCTCCACCATCTCCATGTCCCGTTCCCTCAGATTGAACAGGCTGCGCTGGGTGGAGTCACAATCAACGATGGCCACACTCTTATCCATCGAATAATTCAGGAGACTGGCAAGCGTTACCAGCATGGTACTTTTGCCGACCCCACCTTTCTGGTTGCTGACCGCAACGAATAACGGATTCTTCTTCATAACTGAACTTTTTTAATGGTTTATTACACTATTGTTTTACTTGTCTGTTATTTACTTTGTGACAAGGTTTGTTAGTGATATGGTTACTTTGTGCTCACCAACCGGCAAACCGACCAACCGATAGTTATCTGCCCTAACAAAGCAAGTAAACAATCACTGCCCACCTGTTGCAACAAGTGTTTTCGCTAACCAGCAATACAACGGACAGTTACTTGACTATTGGTTTGTTTTACCGTTTATGTTGCAAATAAAAAGGTATTTTTTCATATCATCACTATGTTTCAAGGGAGGTGACGACCTGTGTCACCATATGTCATCACGTTACATATAACCCGCTATTTTACAACAGGATAAACCGCCATAACTTTGCACCGACAACGGAACGGATACCGCTGCGGAGGTTTCCCGAAGCCGAAGAATGAGGCTGAAGGTCAAAATTTAATTTGACGAAGGAAAATTCATTACCAAGCGGTAATAGCAAGTTGTGTTTTGAGGCACCCGAAATGAATTCGGGCACTCAAAACAACTTGCCGCTCGCCTGCCGGCTCGGGGTGGGATTCACTCCAAAGTCGTGAATCCATGACGGAAGATCAGAAACAAAAAACATCAATGCGTATGGAAGAAAACAAGAACAGAAAAACAAGAAAAGGTGTAGGGCGGAAACCGAAAACCGACCCTGCCGTGTACCGTTATGTGGTGCGGCTAAACTCGGAAGAGAACGTAAAGTTCGATATCCAGTTTCAAAAATCGGGACTGAGGGAACGCTCCAAATTCATCAAGGCAATGATTTTCGGAAAGGAAATCAAGGTGGTCAGAATCGACAAGGCGACGATGGACTACTATGTCCGCCTTACCAATTTCTACCACCAGTTCCAGGCCATCGGCAACAACTACAACCAGACGGTCAAGGCAATCAAGAACAATTTCGGGGAGAAACGGGCATACGCCCTGCTCCGCAATCTGGAAAAGACGACCATAGATCTGGTGGTGCTGAGCAAGCGGATCATCATGCTGACCCATGAGTTTGAGGAAACCTACCTTATCAAAAAGCAGAGGGAGGAGGAATGACATGGTGGCGAAAATCAACAGGGGCGCCTCGCTCTATGGGGCTGTCATCTACAACCAGCAGAAAGTGGACGACTCCACGGCACGCATCATTTCGGGCAACCGCATGATTGCCGATGTCACGGGTAATCCGGAGCAGGTCATGAGGAACACGCTTTGGGCATTCGAGAACTACCTGCTCGCCAACAAGAATACGGAAAAGCCCATACTGCATATATCCCTTAATCCTTCTGTGGACGACAAACTGACCGATAGCCAGTTTGCGGATTTGGCAAGGGAGTATATGCAACGCATGGGCTACGGCGACCAGCCTTACATCGTGTATATCCACGAGGACATAGACCGCAGGCATATCCATATCGTTTCCACCTGCGTGAACGAGAAAGGGGAAAAGATAGATGACGCCTACGAGTGGAATCGCTCGATGAAAGCCTGCCGGGAACTGGAACGCAAGTTCGGACTGAAGCAGGTGGAGGACAAACGCAGGGAAATGTTGGAACCATATCTGAAAAAAGCAGACTATCAGAATGGCGATGTAAAGCAACAAGTTTCCAACATCCTCAAGAGCGTGTTCTCCACTTACCGCTTTCAGTCATTCGGGGAGTACAGCGCGTTGCTGTCCTGCTTCAACATCGAGGCGAAGCAGGTCAGGGGCGAATTTGAAGGGACGCCTTACAACGGCATTGTCTATACCATGACAGACGATACAGGCAAGCCGGTATGTACGCCCATCAAGTCCTCCCTTATCGGAAAACGCTTCGGCTATGAAGGACTGGAAAAGCGTATCGGATTCAATGCCCGTGAATACAAGGACAAGAAATGGCAGCCCAAGATACGGAACGGTGTCGCACTCGCCATGCACGGCTGCCGGGGCAACCGGGAGGACTTCATCCGCCTGCTCAACAGGCAGGGAATAGACGTGGTATTCCGTGAAAATAATGAAGGCCGCATTTACGGTGCTACTTTCATCGACCACAAGAACAGGGAGGTGTATAACGGCTCGCGGCTCGGAAAGGAGTTCTCGGCAAATGCCTTTGAACGATTGTTCAATGGGCCGAACAATATTCCTGACTTGGATGCTCCCACACCGGAAATCAGCAGGCAAAGCAGTTTCTCTGCCGACATGGAAAACGCCATCGGGCAGGCTTTCGGAATCTTCGATTTTGAAGCCAATGGTCCCGACCCGCAGGAAGAGGCTCTCGCACGCAGGCTGCAACGCAAGAAGAAAAAGAAACGCCGCTCACGGGGTATCTCCTGAAAACAGTATTCATTCACCATTAAAATTATTCAATATGCAACAAGAAGATGATTTGAGAGGATTGGCAAAGGTCATGGAGTTCATGCGTGCCATATCCATCGTGTTTGTCGTCATCCACGTTTATTGGTTCTGTTACCGGGCATTCGTGGATGCGGGTATCAACATCGGAGTGGTCGATAAGATACTCCTGAATTTCCAGCGGACGGCGGGGCTGTTCAGCAACCTGCTTATAACGAAAGTGTTTGCCGTCATATTCCTTGCACTCTCGTGTCTGGGCACAAAAGGGGTGAAAAACCAGAAAATGACATGGAACAGGATATACGCCGCTTTCCTTTCGGGAGTGGTGCTGTTTTTCATGAACTGGTGGATGCTCGGACTGCCGTTCAGCCCGACAGCCAATGCCGTCTTATACACGGTAACGCTTACCGCAGGATATATCCTTCTTTTGATGTCGGGCGTGTGGATAAGCCGTATGCTGAAACACAATCTTATGGAAGATGTGTTCAATACCGCCAACGAGAGTTTCATGCAGGAAACAAGGCTTATGGAAAACGAGTATTCCGTCAACCTGCCCACGAAGTTTATCTATCAGGGCAAGGAATGGGACGGCTGGATAAACATCGTCAATCCTTTCCGTGCCTCCATCGTGCTCGGAACGCCCGGTTCGGGTAAGAGTTACGCGGTGGTGAATAATTTTATCAAACAGCAGATTTCCAAAGGATTCGCCCTATATCTGTATGATTACAAATTTGATGATCTTTCCATAATAGCCTATAACGAGCTGCTGAAAAACTTGGATAAATACAAGGTCAGACCGGAATTCTATGTGATAAACTTTGACGATCCGAGGCGCAGCCACAGGTGCAATCCCATCAACCCGAAATTCATGGCCGATATCAGTGATGCTTACGAATCGGCCTACACCATACTCTTGAATCTGAACAAAACCTGGATACAGAAACAGGGTGACTTTTTCGTGGAATCACCGATTATCCTGCTCGCAGCCATTATCTGGTACTTGCGGATTTACAAGGATGGGAAGTATTGTACCTTTCCTCACGCGATAGAATTTCTGAACAAGCCGTATGCCGACATTTTCACGATTCTGACCTCGTACCCATCTTTGGAAAACTACCTTTCTCCTTTTATGGACGCCTGGCAAGGAGGCGCACAGGACCAGTTACAGGGCCAGATAGCTTCGGCGAAAATTCCGCTTTCGAGGATGATTTCACCGCAACTTTATTGGGTCATGACAGGCGATGACTTCACGTTGGATTTGAATAATCCGGAACATCCGAAAATCCTATGTGTGGGAAATAATCCGGACAGACAGAACATCTATTCGGCCGCATTGGGGCTGTACAACTCCCGTATCGTGAAGTTGGTAAACAAGAAAGGCCAACTGAAATCTTCCATCATCATAGACGAATTGCCCACGATATATTTTCGCGGTATAGATAACCTGATAGCCACCGCACGAAGCAATAAGGTGGCAGTATGCCTCGGATTCCAGGATTTCTCCCAGCTGACCCGCGACTACGGTGAAAAAGAGGCGAAGGTCATCCAAAACACGGTGGGTAACATCTTCAGCGGCCAAGTAGTGGGTGAAACAGCCAAGAGCCTTTCAGAAAGGTTCGGTAAAATCCTCCAGCAGCGGCAGTCCATTTCCATCAACCGGCAGGACACATCCACCTCCATTAACACGCAATTGGATTCCTTGATACCTGCATCCAAAATCGCCAACCTCTCGCAGGGCACATTCGTGGGCAGTGTGGCGGATAATTTCGGGGAAGAGATAGACCAAAAGATTTTCCATGCCAAAATCATTGTTGACAACGAGAAAGTAGCGGCGGAAACGAAAGCATACAAGAAGATACCCGTCATCAACGAGTTCAAGGATGCGGAAGGCAACGACATCATGCAGCAGCAGATAGACCGCAACTATTCACGCATCAAGGCGGATGTGGTGCAGATAATTGAGGATGAGATGGAGCGTATCAAAAATGACCCTGATTTGAAACATCTGATTCCACAGGAGGATAACGATAAGGAATAATATCCTACAGGCCGTTTTTTTATTTCAGCCTGCAAAGGTAGTCCCGTGCCTCATGGATTGAGCAAGGCCGGGCCCTTACGGGTTTCCGCAAAAATCTTCCGCGCTGCGCTTGCGGTATTTTTCCGGAAAGCCTTGCACAATCCGGCACGGGACAGCGAGGCAGGCAAGAAATAAAATATCGGCTCACGAGCCGGTAAGTGTTTAACTGAAAACAGCATGGTTATGGGTAGAACAAGAGTAGTCAATATCCGCAAAGAAGCCTATGATGCCTATATAGGCAGAGCAGGACATGGAATGGATGGTTATTTGGGTAATCCGTTCAGATTGGAGCCGGGAATGGTGAGAGGAGATACGCTTGACCGGTACAGAAAATATTTCTATCATCGGCTTGGTACAGATGAAGAGTTCCGTAAACGAATCGAAGAATTGCAGGGCAAAACGTTGGGGCGTTTCTGCAAGCCGAATCCTTGCCACGGGGACATCATCAAGGAATATCTGGACCGCATGGCTGAAAATGAGGAAAAAATAGTCATCGGGCAAATCCATTGGAAAGGATGCGCCTATCCCGTCAGGAAAATAGATACCGGGAAACAGGTATTCAGGGTATCCGTGGAGAGCCTGCGGGACGAACTGATAAACGATATGCACAACGGCATATATGAGGCGATGGAAGCCTGCGAAGAGATAGACGGTTACTGTACCGATGAGGAATTGTGTACGTTGTCCGATGCCGAATTGTATGAAATGTATTGTTAAACCAACTATATAAATGAAGGAATATGAAAAGGAGAAGCAACTTCACACCGATGGAAAGATTCCATGAGATTCTCGTCGGTCATGGTCTGAGCGCAATGAATGTGGGAATTAACCATATTCGTATTTTCTTCAACGGTAAGAAGCTATTTGACTACTATCCGCTTAGGATGAAACTCTTCGATTACCATAACTGGTACCAACTGACCTATCCCTCTTTTGGCAATGGTGACGGGAAATGGGAGACCGAACTTGATGGTATTATACGGCAACTGATTGTATCACCGCAGTAAATGACACTGATATGAATGATAACAATAAAGAAACGCTCGTTTGGGACAACATTCCCGAATGGGCGATTTTTTCATTGGAATACGGAATTGAGGAAGAACTCTTTCTGACCGATGAAGACAAGGATTTGATAACCCGGTTTATCACTGAAAACTTCCCGAACGGGTACACGATGAGCGTGGACTGGGAATCATACAAGGAGTTCGACCGTTATCCTGCTTTCGGGAAACCGTGCAAGACCTATACGGTCAAATTTTGTAATTTATAAATCAAATGAATATGAGAAAGATAACATTAAGTGAATACAACGCCATTCCGGAAGACTACCGTGGAATCTGGACTGTGGAGCGTTGGGACTTGCCGGATTGGGCTGAAATACGTGAAAGGCATATCGGCAAACGCACCATGATGGTCAATGACAACGGCACGTGCCTGTTGGTTGAAGGAATGGGTTTTGAAATCGTGGATGACAGTACATGGAAAAAGCCCGGTGAAGTCAGACGGGAAATTGGCAGTCTTTATCTGAAATTCTACAGCGGACAGGGGCGTGAACCTCATTATGCGGATTGCGTCATCCGATGGCGTGACACGCTGGAAACGGAAGAGGCAAGGATTGCTTTGGCTATGGATTCCTATACGGAAAAGGACGAAGAGATATTCTTCTATTGCGACAGCCTGGACGATTTGAAATCGTTGGCTGACAAAGGCAAGGAGGATTTTACCGTTACCGGATGCCTCGGTTTCGGGATATACGAAGAACTGTTACAAACAACTTAAAATGATCGGATATGAAAATCAAATGTCAGGAACACTACGACAAGGTGGTAGAATATGCCAAGAGCATTGGCGACACAACTTTTCAGAAATGTATCGAACGCCTCAAACAATGGGAGAAGAACTCCAACGGCAGGTATGAAATTGAACTCTATTGGGATTTCGCACCGTATTCATTCGGTTTTGCTGAGGTGGCTGCGGACGGAAGCAGGGGTGTTGTCGGTGGCCTGTTATATCATGGCAAACCGGATGAATCCTTTGCCGTAGTCATGGAACCGTTCCATGGCTGGAGCATACACACGTAAAATTTCACCCCAAAAGTTAATCATGTGATTGCGCAAAAACGGTGCGAGGTAATCAATATATGACTACTTTTGCACCTTTTTGGGGGCATTTATTCAATAGTTCAATTTACGGAATCGGGAAATTAAATCCTTATTTTGGAAATTAAGATTGATATTTTGCGGAAAACATGCAAAAGGATACCATTAAATCTTCAATCTGACATTTTTACCTCAATCAATGAAACGTCATCTTCAAAAATTCCGTCAGGTGTAAACTCCATATCTTGAATGGCATTCAAGTCTATATGCTGATAGCAGCCATCGGAACAGATGTATATTCTATCGCCTTGTTCCAATTTTTCTTGTTTGACTGCAACCTCCTCCCTGTATCCCTTACCATTGACACACCGTGTCAGAAATGTTCCTTCTGTTTCTGTCGCAATATGGTCTATTGTCAACAACAACGACCCACCATTACTGGCTTTATATAGTCTTACATTACCTTGCCAAGCGTAATGCAAGCAATCATCAATTATCAAAGCCACGGTTACAGCGGCTCCCATCCTACATTTCAATTCCCTGCATTTTTTAGATATAGCAGTATCGGCTGCATCGAATGCCATACGCAAAACATCTTCCGGTGAACTGTCCTGAACATGATCAAGAATTGTTGTCATTATGGATTCAGATACAATTTTTGCGGCCTCTGCACCATAAGACAAGCCTCCCATGCCATCCGCAAGAATGGCAATAAGACTATTGTCGGACAGCTTATGGCATAAGATATAATCCTCGTTGATCTTATCTTTTCCGGAATAACTGATAGTTTTGAACTCAATCGTTTTCATCCTCTATTGCTTTTTGAAAAACATCTGCAATGATTTGCCATGTCTCCTTTACTGTTTCATAAGTCAATCCATAACTGTGTTCTATAATTTGATTGAATAGCCTGCTCTCGTCATCTTTCTCAAGTTCCTTTTCAATGCAGCCATTATAATAGGCTATCTGCTCCTTGGTCAAAAGAAGAAGCAAGTCTCGGGCAAGCCAATACCCGCCTACAATATATTCATCGAATTTTTCCCAATCATAAACTTCGGGATAAACATTACGGTCGAGGTTAGCCATGAAATAATTGGATAGAATGAACGACATATCTTCCGCATCTTTACTTGTTTCGATATTCCTGTCCAACCACGCATTGAATTTCAAAAGGAACAGACCGTGAAGAGAGGCTATCTTGATATCAAATTCATTATCTATATTGACAGTAATGGCTTCCGACAGCACTTCATCAAAGCCCTTCACCGACATCGCAATCTCTTCTTCAGGCGGCCAATATATGTTATCGTCTTCCTTAGCCACACCATACGGAACAACATCCAGTTCATATTCACCATAGTAGAATCGTTGGTGCATATGCTGTGATTTCTGAAATCCGTCGGCAACCAACCTTTCTTTGATTTCATCGAAGACACTCCAGTCGGGTATTGCAATCGCAATATCCAAATCCTTTGTCCTTCTTCCGGAAGTGGTGCCGATAAGCTGACGGATGATTATATCACGGGCTGTTGCACCGATGACATAAAACTCACGCCCCATGCGATTGAAACTATCCGTCAGTTTCCCCAGCAATTCCACTAATAGCGGGTTGGCTATTTTCTCACTTGTAATCTTTAAGTCCATAATCCAAAAGTCTTTCTGCCATTTCTATACAACGGCTGTTGCCACTACCTATTAAGTCTGCGTATATGAGAATCAAAGGGACAAGATGATTTTCTGTCTCCCAATTCCAGAATTTCTGATAAATCCTTATCTCTCCTTTCTCATCATGCCTTACAAAACCTGTTTTTAGCAAATGAGCAGCAGGAATTCGTGTGTATATATCAAAAGCACCGGGTTCTAAATAGGTGTCGATCATATTTGCTCCGCTTTCTCCACCCCAATACATTCCTTCTGGCAGTTCCATGGCCAACCATTTTATACGTTGCTCATTGGTGCGAAAGGTCATTCTACTAAGCAAAAGTTTAGGTTTCAACACTTGATTATAATTTTCCACCCATAAATTTAAAAGGGCGTTGATATTTTTAAGGGTACGCCTGCTATTGGTTAGAAGAACAAAATTCCTCTCGATCAGCACGTCGAATATATTTTTGATCGCCCCTAAAGAAACACCTGTCGCACCCTGTATTTCCCTATAGGGTTTGTTCGCATTTGCTATATCCTGTAACAGGTAGAAAATCACTTTCAATCCGGCTTCCTGAAATGCCGGATAAGGCTTCTCTGCCATTAACGTGTTTTTTTCTCCTTTATTGGTCAGGTGAAATATGATTTTGTTTCCTCTTTCATATCTGATATAGCAATTACCGGCACAATCAAGTGTGTTGATGCCATTGCTTGCCAATTCGTCCATAACGGTTGGCGTAATGTATTTGGCTATCAGCAATACCGGTCGCTTCTCCGTTGCAGCCAATACCTTTAATCGGCTTGCAATATTCCCGATGGTCGCAGTTGTCACGGTGTTTTTGACTTCACATAGAAAATCCACATTCATAATTTGGACAATCGCATCAAAATTTTTGTATGGGTTGTCCTCCTTTTGAATGACCGCTTCTTCAGGTAATGCCAATTTTCCTCGCAACGCTTCCAATGCTAAATTTAATGTTTCACGTTCTGCCAAGACCATAGCTTGTTCATTTAGTTGTTTTGTTCATTTATAATGAACACCGCAAAGATAGCGAACGAGTTTCAAACCGCCAAAGTTTTCGTTCATTATTTCTCTATGTTCATTAAAAATGAACGGCGGTAAATGAATGAACGCAAACCATCATTCTAATATAATGGCTTCGCATGAGGGTGGGTCAAAAAGTCAGAATCACCCTCTTTTTATTCGTACTCCTGATGGAGTCCAGTTCCGAATATTCAATTCTCAAAGAGAAAAAATTCCTTTTGACCCGGCCTCATGCGAAATGATTGCAATTTTCTTGGGCTGAAAGTACATTTTTCCATATTCCTCCATAAAAATCCATCATAAGCCCCGCTTCCCTTGTTAAGTCCTCTTGAGAAGGTAACTCGGAGGGACGATACCATCCGCGTTCAAGCCTGCGGTTTTCGTCCGAGTTGTGTAAACGGTCGGGACTTAGCAAGCGAAGCGACCTACGACGCATAGGACAAAACCAAAAAACAGTTGTCGGCGGTATTTTGCCGATACATGATGTCCCAATGGATACTGCCATCCCATAATCTTCACACTTTACCTTGCTGCCGGTTTTATAAAGTATCCCAAGGAAGCGGGGACTAAAGACAGCTCGCTCCCAACTCTGCATAATACAACTTTTTCTTTGTCGGTTTCGTGCCGTTCCTGCCGCTTTCTGCCGTTTCACTTTCCGTCCCTGCCGTTTTTTCTTGCGTGGGGTTTTCCGTTTGCGTGCCTATGTCTTTTTTGCCCCTCGGATTCGGTGCTTTTCCTTGCTTTTGCCTTTGCATTTTCCATTTTTCCGTCCTGCGTCTTTTCTCCTGCGGTGAAACGTGATGACAAGTGATGAAACTTATAGTCTAACATATTGTAAACTAATTATTTATCAGAATTCATCTTATATATTTGCACTGACAATTCATAGTTATCAACTCTAAAAAACAAAATCATGGCAAAGAAAAATGGAAGGGACGATCCCCCTAAACCGCAAGTCTCCGAGAACGAACAGATGAGCGACATCGTGTTTATCCTCGACAAGATGGAACTGATTTTACAGGCCGTATCCGAAATCTCAAAGGACGGCAGGTACAAGACGGTTCCGGCAGACAAGGAACACCAAAATTCCTTTCTGAAAATCGACCGCTACGCCAACATGTTCGAGAATTTCCTGAAGAACTTCTGGAGCCAGCTCAAAGACCCGACACGGTTCGGCATCCTCTCCGTCAGGGAGGACACGTTGGACAACCCGGAAGTAAGGCAGGCGGTCGAGGACATCGCGGCAGGAAAGCAGACCAAAGCCGTGGAGGAATTTCTCAAGAAATACGAGATTGTCCCCCGCGACAAGGAAAACCAAAGTATCAACCATCAAAATCAAGAAGAAATGGCAAAGAAAAACGAAACACAGCAGCAGGCCGCCCAAGGTGACGGCACGCAGCAGCAGCCCCAGTACCGCTACAACGAGTCCATGATCAACTGGGAGCAGCTGAAGAACTTCGGGCTCTCCCGTGAAGAACTCCAGGAACGGGGGCTGCTCGACCAGATGCTCAGGGGCTACAAGACCAACCAGGTCGTGCCCATCAGCATGAACTTCGGCTCCGCCGTGCTACGCACCGACGCGAGGCTCTCGTTCCAGCAGTCCCGCTCCGGAGACATCGTGCTGGGCATCCACGGTATCCGGCAGAAACCCGACCTCGACCGTCCCTACTTCGGGCACATCTTCTCGGACGAGGACAAGAAAAATTTGCTTGAGACGGGCAACATGGGGCGTGTCGTGGAACTGAAGAACCGCAACGGCGAGTATGTCCCCTCTTTCGTCAGCATCGACAAGCTGACCAACGAGGTGGTGGCGATGAAAGCCGAGAATGTCTTCATACCGCGTGAAATCAGCGGAGTTGAACTGACCGAGCAGGAGCAGAACGACCTGCGGGAAGGCAAGAAGATATTCGTCGAAGGAATGACAGCCAGATCGGGCAACCCGTTCGACGCCCACCTCCAGGTCAACGCCGAGCGCAGGGGCGTGGAATTCATCTTCGAGAACGACAAGCTCTTCAACCGGCAGTCTTTGGGAGGCGTCGAACTGACCAAGAAGCAGATTGACGACCTGAACGAGGGCAAGGCCATCTTCGTGGAGGGCATGAAGCGCAAGGACGGGGAACTGTTCTCCTCCTACGTGAAACTCGACGAGGCGACAGGCCGCCCGTCCTACACCCGCTACAATCCCGACTCCCCGGAAGGCGCACGGGAAATCTACATCCCGAATGAAATCAATGGCGTGAAAATCACTCCCGAGGAACAGAAAGAGTTGCGCGAAGGGAAGCCCATCTTCCTCAACGACATGGTGAACCGCAAGGGAGAGGAATTCTCCTCGTTCATCAAGGCAGACCTCGAAACGGGCAGGCTGAGCTACTCGCGCACCCGGGACGGCTTCGACCAGCGCGAGGAGTTCAAGATACCGGCCAAGGTATGGGACGTAGAGCTTACCCGCAAGCAGCGTGCCGACCTCCAGAGCGGCAAGGCGGTGCTGGTCGAGGGCATCAAGGGGTATGACGGCAAGACCATCTCGCAGTACGTCAAGGCGAACTTCAACCAGGGCAGACTGGACTTCTACAACGAGAATCCCGACCGCAGACGCGACGCCTCGCAGCGCAACGTGGTGTCCGCCACACAAAGACAGGGAGAGGAAAACCGCCAATCCAGGGGGGCGAGCATAGCCTGACGGTCAAAGCAAAACGAATGTTGAACCCAAAAGAATCAGAACATGGAAATGAACAAGGAAAACAACACGCCTTTCAAGGCGGAAGACGTGAACTGGGACGAGCTGGCAGCCATCGGCATCCTGAAGGATGAACTGGAAATGGCCGGGGAACTCGATACGCTGCTCAGCGGTGAGAAGACAAACGTGGTATCGCTCAGCCTGGTGCTGCTCGGCGTGGACGTGGTGATGGACGCCACACTCCAGTTGGTACGCAAGGACGGCGACCCGCTGCTCGAAATCCTCGGTATCAAGCCCGTGGAACAGTAACCCCGCCTTCTTATAATATGTAAACCGAATGTATAACCGCCGTTTCCCGTCTTCGCGTACCGGCAAGCGGGAAACGGCTTAAATTTTATCCGAATCATGATAGCAATCATAGCAGAGAAACCGAGTGTCGGTCAGGACATAGCCCGCGTAGTCGGGGCTACAGAAAAAATGGACGGCTACATAACAGGAAACGGCTACATGGTGACATGGGCGCTGGGACATTTAGTGTCGCTGGCATTGCCGGGAACATACGGCTACACGAGGACCACCGCCGAAGACCTCCCGATGATTCCCGAACCGTTCCGCCTTGTGCCACGGCAGATACGCACGGACAGGGGGATGGTGACGGACATCGCCGCCGGCAAACAGCTCAAAATCATTGATGAAGTATTCTCCAAATGCGACAGCATCATCGTGGCAACGGACGCGGGCCGCGAGGGGGAACTTATCTTCCGGTGGATATATTCTTATCTGGGCTATACCAAGCCCTTCAGACGGCTGTGGATCTCCTCGCTTACCGACGAGGCCATCCGCGAGGGCATGGCGAACCTCAGGGAGGGAAGCGGATACGACAGCCTCTATGCCGCCGCCGACAGCCGTGCGAAGGCCGACTGGCTGGTGGGCATGAACGCGAGCCGCGCCCTGGCGACAGCCTCCGGATCGGCGAACAACTCCATAGGCCGTGTGCAGACTCCCACGCTCGCCATGATATGCGCACGCTTCAAGGAAAACCGGAACTTCGTCTCCACTCCATACTGGCAGCTGCATATCGCGCTGAAAAAAGACGACGTGCACCGGCAGTTCTTCCACCCGGAGGACTTCAGGGACAAGAATGGGGCGGAGGCCGCGTACAGGCGCATTACTTCCGACTCTGTGGTGACCATAAATAAGGTAGAACGAAAGACGGTATTTCAGCAGGCTCCGCTTCTGTATGACCTTACCGCACTACAGAAGGACTGCAACATCCACCACGACCTTTCGGCGGACAAGACCCTTTCCATCGCCCAGTCCCTGTACGAAAAGAAACTGGTCTCCTACCCGAGAACGGGCAGCCGTTATATCCCGGAGGATGTCATGGCACATGTCCCGGCCTTGCTGGAAAAGGTCATCACCATGCCCTGGTTCAGGGAATACGGACGGACTTTCGACCTTTCCGGCCTGAACACCCGGAGCGTGGACGCCACGAAAGTGACCGACCACCATGCACTGATCGTCACGGGCGTCGTTCCCGAAGGGCTGTCCGAGGCGGAAGCGGTTGTTTATGAGATGATAGCCGGAAGGATGCTGGAAGCCTTCTCTCCACGCTGCGAGAAAGAGTCACTGAAGATGGAGTGCGTGTGCGAGGGTATGGATTTCCGCTCACAATCCGCCGTCATCGTCAATCCCGGCTGGCGTGCCGTGTTCTCCCGGAAGGAAGACCGTGAAAAGGACGAGCCGGAAGGTAACGGGGGAACGGCGGTGTTTGCCGAAGGCGAGGAAATCCCGGTCATGGGATACGGGCTGGCACAGAAAAAGACCCTGCCCAGACCCCTTTACACGGAAGCGACCTTGCTCACCGCCATGGAGAACTGCGGTAAGGAAATCGCTGACGGACAGGCACGGGAAGCGGTGAAGGAGCTGGGCATCGGCACGCCCGCTACCCGTGCCGCCATCATCACGACCCTTTTCAAGCGTGACTATATCGAGCGTTCCGGCAAGAGCATCCGCCCGACGGAAAAGGGGCTTTACCTCTACGAGTCGGTCAAGGGCATGATGGTGGCCGATGCCGAACTGACCGGTACATGGGAGAAGGCACTGGCACAGATAGAGGGGCACACCCTCGATCCGGAAAGCTTCATGCTCTCCATCCGGGAATACACCGGGAAAGTGACCGGTGAGATACTGCGTCTCAAATTCCCCGAACCGTCGTCACGCGCCTTTACCTGCCCCAAGTGCAAGACCGGCAATGTGATAGTGAAGGCAAAAGTCGCCAAGTGCGACCATGAGGGGTGCGGACTGCTGGTGTTCCGCCGTTTCCTGAACAAGGAGCTGACCGACCAGCATCTGGAACAGCTTTTCTCTTCCGGCTCCACCAGGCTGATCAAGGGGGTCAAGGGCAAGAAAGGGGCCTCTTTCGACGCCGCGGTAGCCTTTGACGCGGACTTCAACCTGAAACTCTCGTTCCCCAAGCCCAAGGGAGGGAAGGGGAAATAATGCACTGCCATTCCAATTCAAGGGCAAAGGTAGCGGAACCGCCCGTTTCCACCCGCAAGGTCGGGCCTTGCAGGTTTCGGGGAAAATCATCCTCACTCGCGTTCCGGTATTTTCCCCGAAAACCTTGCCGGTGGAGGCGGTCCGCTTTCCGGCCCCTGAAATTGGAAATGACATGTTTCACCCATTAACCATATACGGTCATGAAAACAAGGGAATGTATCGAAAAACTCAGGACAGCCAAATGGATAAGGATTATGGCATTGGCCATTGTCGCCTTCATCGTGTTCAGCTATCTCCACTCAAGAGGAATATCGCCCGTATGGGCGGCAGTCGCCATCGTGTGTTTCAAGGGATTCTTCAGGTTTTTATATAAAATAGCCTGCCTGCTGGTAGCGGCGGCTATACTTTTCTGCATTCTCAGCTATCTGGTTTTCTAAAGATACAGACATATGAAGCGGATATACCATACAGGTCCAAATATCACCTCGCGGAACAGGGCTGTCCTTTCGGGCGGCTCTTTTTGTTTCCCATGCCTTATGGAAATGAGAATGACGAGGACACGCATGGAAAAGACAGGGAAGCGCATACAGCCATTGACAGACCGTGAACTACAGGGCAAAGTTGGCAAACGCTTCTTTTCGGACGGCAAGGCCGGGCCCTTCGGGTTTCGCGGAAAAATCATCCTCGCTGCGCTCCGGTATTTTTCCCGAAAGCCTTGCCTTTCCGGAAGCGTTTACCGTAAAGCCCTTGTAGTTCAACGGGCTGCCAAAGCCCGGATATTCACAATTAAAATTATAAAGTCATGAACCAAGCAATCATCTCAAGACCGCCGATGGCACCGGTGCAGATGCCGATGCCCGCAACAAGAAGAAAAAGGACAGTGGAGCCGAATCCCGTAGTCAAGTTCCCGCCAAGAGGCACAGGACCGGTACACATCTCCACGCTGCTGAACCCCATCCTGGAAATATGCCACCATCCCGACAGGGACAGGCTGCTGGCGGAGTTCTTCAACCGATAAAAAATACGATTATTCACACTTTAAATTATTACAGTTATGTTTTTTACAGCAATCAACCAGATGATGACCGAGGGCGTGGACCTCACGATAGTCATCCGCAAAGCGAACGGACAAATGGCGGTATCCACACTGCCGAAGTCGAACGGGCTGAAGGACGAGGCCCAGAACCACATCGTGCCCCTGACGGTCAGCGGACTGCCGGAGGAACTGGACGCGGGATTCCTGCAAACCGTCGCCCGGCCGATACAGAAGGTGGCGGGACTGATCACCAACATGGCGCAGTTCGAGGCGCAGGCTGACAAGGCCGCTGCCGACAGCAAGGCGGCGAAGGAAGAAAAAGCCAAAGAGACGAAGGAGGAGAAGGAGAAACGCGAGAAGTACGAGAAGCATCTCAAGAAGGCGGAGGAACTGATTGCCGCCGGGAAGCACAGCGAGGCTGTCTCCGCACTCGGCCAGGCACGCCTCCATGCCAAGCCGCAAGACCTGAAGAAGATTGACAGCATGGTGGAGGAACAGAAGAAGGCGATGAACAAGGGCAGCCTGTTCGAGCTGATGGATGAACCGGCACCGCAACCGCAGCCACAGCCACAGCAGCAACCGCAACCTATGGCGGCAACGGCACAACAGCCACAGCCACGACCAATGGCAGTTCCCGTGCAGCAACCGCCCTATCCGCCGCAGCCCCAGGCTCCGAGACCGATAGCAGGACAACCGCAGCGGCC
>OHQO01000585.1_pt1 | contig 17417 bp, 12 predicted proteins | sample 1578051 | NCBI WGS metagenome assembly OHQO01 (sample SAMEA3879592, study PRJEB24766) | human gut metagenome | biome: human-associated habitat; feature: feces | place: USA | collected 1985/1987 | reverse complement strand
TGAGCTGCTGATGCACCGTGAGGGGGACATCCGCCGTCAGGCGGCGGCCCTCATGGGAGAGATCATCGCAGGGTTCCACGCAGGCTACGCCAAGGAGCGTCCGGCGGACAGCCGTCCCTTCCAGTACATCACCCGCTGTCCGGAATGCGGCACTCCGCTGGTGAAATACGAGGGCGAAAGCAAGCACTACTGTCCCAATCAGAGCCACTGCCGGCCTCAGATACTGGGCCGCATCATCCACTTTATCCGCCGCAAGGCGATGGACATCGAGGGATTGGGCGAAGAGACCGTCGAACTGCTCTTCGAAAACGGACTGCTGCACGACATCGCCGACCTGTACGACCTGCGGGCCGAACAGCTCGCCTGTCTGCCCCGGCTGGGCGAAAAATCAGCCGAGAACATCATCCGGAGCATCCGGGGCTCGGTCGAGGTTCCTTTTCAGCGGGTATTGTTCGCCCTGGGCATCCGATTCGTCGGGGAAACCACGGCCAAATACCTGGCGGCACACTTCCGCACGTTGGATGCCGTGATGCACGCCACGCGCGAAGAGTTGATCGAAGCCGACGAGGTGGGCGGCAAGATCGCCGATGCCATCATCGACTACTTCGCCGACGCGGAGAACCTGCGGATCATCGAGCGGCTGCGCAAAGCGGGGCTGCAAACCGAAGCCGCGCACAAAGCCCTCGAATCGGAAAGTCTGGCGGGCAAAAATTTCGTCATCACGGGCAGATTCTCCGGTCACAGCCGCGACGAACTGAAGGAACTGATCGAAGCGCACGGCGGTAAAAACCTCGCGGCGGTATCGGCCAACGTCGATTTTTTGGTCGCAGGAGAAAAGATCGGACCGGCGAAACTCCAAAAGGCGACCAAACTGGGCGTACGCCTCATCTCCGAAGAGGAACTGCTGGCGATGATCGCTTCCGGCGGAACGCTGCCCGTGACAGAGAACGCTTCGGACGGGAACACGTCTGCGGCACCCCCGTCGGCTCAGGAAACGACCGACAAAACCGACGGCGGCAACACGGAACAGGGGTCGCTGTTTTAGGCGGGAAACGGCACTCCCCGGGCCGAGAAAACGCACAATATTATTTCGGGCGCATGCCCTGACACCGAAAATAATGATGTAAAAAATCAGAATAATACGAACGAACTCCTTTCTCGCTCCTACGCTCGCCAGGCTCCGGCCGGGCAGTTTCCGACTCCTTCCGAAAAGGAAATTCAAAGGAAACGGGATGCAAATACGCAGACAGCGGCCACGAACGGCCGCGAACGGATTCGAAAAACAGGACGAAGCCTCGGAAGCGTTCAAGGATATAATTATCAAATATAACATTATCAACGATATGACACGACACAAACTCAGCGGCGCCGGCGCAGCCATCCCCACCCCTTTCACACCCGACGGACGGGTGGATTATCCGGCTTTGGCCCGCACGATCGACTACATCATCGACGGCGGTGTGGATTTCATCGTCGCACTCGGCACGACGGCAGAAACCCCGACCCTCTACCTGCACGAACGGGCCGTGGTCGCCATGTTCATCAAAAACCACATCGCAGGGCGCGTGCCGCTGGTGATCGGCGTAGGCGGCAACTCGACCTCGGAAGTGCTCGACCAGTTGCGCGAATTCGACCTGCGGGGGGCGGATGCGATCCTGAGCGTCACACCCTACTACAACAAACCGTCGCAGGAGGGGCTGTACCAGCACTTCAAAACCGTATCGGAACATTCGCCCCTGCCGATCATTCTCTACAACGTTCCCGGCCGTACGGGGGTCAATATGACCGCAGCGACCACGATCCGCATTGCGGGCGACTTCCCGAATGTCATCGGCATCAAGGAGGCTTCGGGCAAGATCGACCAGATTCAGGAGATACTCGACTGGCGGAGCAGGGATTTTCTGGTGCTCTCGGGTGACGACGCCCTGACGCTCGACCTGATGAGCCGGGGCGCCGACGGCGTGATCTCGGTAGCGGTCAATGCCTTCCCGCGCAAGATGATGACTTGCATCGACCTGGCAAAGAAGGGCGACTTCGAAGGAGCACACAAGGCTTACGAATGTCTGGAGGAGGCCGTGACCGCCCTCTTCGCCGAAGGCAACCCGACGGGCGTGAAATGCGCCATGTCGGTACTGGGACTCATCGGCAACACGCTGCGGCTGCCCCTCGTTCCCGGAACCCCGCAGCTCGAAGCCCGCTTCAAAGAACTGATCGCCAAATACGATTTGAATTGATCGCACGTTTATATAACAATGCGGCACGAAACGAACCCTGCCCCGTATTCGCACACTGAACCGCCGTACACAAAAGGCTATGAGAAAATTACTTGTCCTGCTGCTGTTTCTGCCTCTGATGGCAACGGCCAAAATACCTGTCGAAGAGGATATTATCCGGCAGACGCTGGATTCCGAATCCCCCTACTACTACCCGAACCTGATGCTGCGGTACCAGTCGGGCGACGACACGATGACCGAGGAGGACTACCACTACCTCTACTACGGATATGCCTATCAGGACGCCTACAAGCCTTTGAATGCCAATTCGGACATGGACAAAGCCATGCTGATCGCCCAGACGGTCGATTTCGAGAATCCGACGCACGAAAGCCTCGAGAAACTGATTTCTGCGGTGAACGATGCCCTGGTGCAGGATCCGTTCAGCCCCAAACTGCTGAACCTGCTGGCATTCGCTTACGGAGCGCTCGGCGACTCGAAGAACGAACAGATCAACTACAACCGGATGAACTCCATCCTGGCGACGATCGAGGATTCCGGCAACGGCCTCAAGGAAGGGAGCGCCTGGCATATCCTGATGTTCGGACATGCTCTCGATCTGCTGGCCGCACACGACCGTCACTACGGTAAAGCACGCGTCGTCAGCCGCTCGGTGGAATACGTCCCCCTGCTCGAGCCGGTACGGACCGAAGAGGGACGGATCAAGGGATATTACTTCGATTACAGTCGTATCTACCGGAACAAACCCGACGGCTACGTATTCAAACGTCCCCGGACCTGGCAATTCAATAATCTGCGTCCGAGGGAATATAAATAAAGTTTTTCGGAACGCCCGGCATGATTTCAAATCCTTAATTTATAACAAGATGAAAACAACTTTTTTCTCCGAAGCATCCAGCAAAGGCACCTTCCTCCATACGCGGGGGGGGGAGTATTTCTAACCTTCACAAAACGGGTACGAAACGCCCCGAACAAGATTCAAATGAAAAAATTACATCATATAGTGCTTGTCCTTGCACTTGCAGCGACCCTTTTCACGGGCTGCAACAAGGACGAAGGGGTCACTCCCCGCCCGCCGGTCCCCGAAACGGCGGACCAGACCATTATGTTCTATCTGACAGGAACCAACCTGGGGTCTTACTTCAGGAAAAATGTCGATGACGCGATGAACGCCATCGACCGGAACATACTCCACAACAGTCGCGTACTGGTTTTCATCCAGCCTCAAAGAGGCCTTTCGATGGTATTGGAACTCTACTATACGCCCCGCAACGACGATTACGTACCCGGAGCACAGTTCTCGTACGAACACTGCAAGGTCGATACCCTGCGCCGCTGGGCGGACGCCGACTTCAACTCGATGGACAGAGGTACGATCACCGAAGTTATCTCCTACATGGCCGAACAGGCTCCGGCACGTCGATACGGTCTGATCCTCGGCGGACACGGGCTGGGTTGGGTCCCGGACGGTACGTCGGTCAATGCCATCCGGTTCTCCGCATTCCAGGATTTCTGGAGCCCGATGCCGAATGCCCTGCCGACCCGCTGGATGGGCGATTCCGGCAAGCGGGCTGAAATTCCGCAACTGGCAGCGGCCTTCGGCAACACGGGGCTGCATTTCGACTACCTTCTCTTCGACGCCTGCTTCATGTCTTCGATCGAGGCATTGTACGATCTTCGCGGTTGTGCCGATCGCATCATCGCTTCACCGTGTGAAGTGATGGCCGCCGGTTTCAACTACACCGATATTCTGCCGCACCTGCTCGCCGATGCAGGCACAAGTTACGACCTGCCGGGTGTCTGCAGCGAATACCATGACTATTACATAAACCGCGCGACCACGAAATCAGGCTGCATCGCCCTGACGGTCACCGGCGAACTGGAGCCGCTGGCGGCTATCGTCAAGGAGATCGAAACGAAGTATCCGGGGAAAACGTACGACCGGGCATCGCTGCAAACCTACGAAGGGCTCGACGAGCATGTATTCTACGACTTGCAGGGATACATCGAGGCGATCTGCGACGAAAAGGATCCGCTGCTCGATAAGTTCAGAGCACAAATGGGAAAGGCCTTCCCGACGGAAAGCCGGCTGCATACGCCTTCGTTCTACTCGGTATATGGATTGGGCGACGCTCCGAACGGGATGCATACGATCGAAGACGGAAAATATTCCGGCGTAACGACCAGCGCCCCGTGCGAACGATTCGCCCCGGAATGGGCACAGACCTCCTGGTACCGGGCGACCCACTGATCCGACGGATCAGAACGGAAATCCTCGATGGAACATCCGACAAGAAAGCCGAAATCTTTGGATTTCGGCTTTCTTTATACATCGCTTGGGCGTCACTCCTATTCATACTGCCCCGACTTGAGGCGCTGCACCTCCTCGCGGGTCAGGAAGCGCCACTGTCCCCGCTTGAGATTTTTCTTCGAAAGCCCGGCGTAGTAAACACGGTCGAGTTTCTTGACCGCATAACCCATATGCTCGAAAATACGGCGCACGATGCGGTTGCGGCCCGAATGGATCTCGATCCCCACCTCCGTCTTGTCCTCCTTGACATAGGCGATCTCATCGGCATAGATCTCGCCGTCCTCCAGCGTAATGCCTTGAGCGATCTGCTCCATATCCGCTTTGGTGAGAGGCTTGTCCAGCGACACCTGGTAAATCTTCTTCTTCTGGAACGAAGGGTGCGTGAGTTGGCGGGTCAGATCGCCGTCGTTGGTGAAAAGCAACAGCCCGACACTGTTCTTATCGAGGCGTCCCACAGGATAGATACGCTCCGTACAGGCGTCCTTCACCAGCTCCATGACCGTCTTGTCGGCGTGGGGATCGTCGAGCGAAGTCACATAACCCTTGGGCTTGTTGAGCACCAGATAGACCTTCTTCTCGCCCTCGACACGGCTGTCGTTGAATTTCACCTCGTCCGTAGGCTGGACTTTCGTTCCCAGCGTCGTCACGACCACCCCATTGACGGTCACCAGCCCCGCCTGGATGAAATCGTCCGCTTCGCGGCGCGAACAGATCCCCGACTGGGCGATGAAACGGTTCAGGCGTATCTCGCCCGTTGGTTTGTTGGGATTGTATCTGGGATAACTTCGGAACTTATCGTCCCGGCGGCCGAACGAGCGGTCGCCGCCCCGGAACCCACCGGATTTCCGATCGTCGAAACGGCGTTCACCGTAAGGCTTATCGAATGTCTTGTAACCGTCCTGTTTGCGGTCGTCGTACCGACGTTCGCCGTAAGGTTTGTCCGAACGGCTATAACCGCCGGATTTCCGATCGCCGAATGACCGGTCGCGCCCCTCCTTCTGCTCACCGTAAGGTTTGCCGAACTTCTTGAAACCGCCCGGTTTGTTATCCTCGTACGGGCGGGAAGCGTCCCCGTCTTTCCGCTCCGAAAAACGAGGCTTGAACTCCCGATCTGCAGCATCGTTCCTACGTCGGTCGTCCGAACCGAACGACCGGTTCCCGAAACGACGGGAATCGTCACGGTGCGCACGGTCTTCCCGCACGGGACGGTTGTCGCTCGTAAAATTAGGGTTGTAAGATGCGCGCGGACGGCTGTCCGAAGAGTGCTCCGAATCGGCGGCATCACGCTGCAAACGCGGGCGACGCTCGATACGCTCCGCAGAGGAAATACGCGCCCGCTTATCGCGCCCGAAGCGGGCCAACGTCGTATCCGAGTCGTTTTTGAAATCTTTCATAATCGATTCTGTGAGTTTTGCGAATTTAATAAGTCGTATTCCCGGAAATCGCAATCGTCGATGGAACCCGCAAAACTCACGCTACGGCGTTTTACGACGCCAGGTCCCAAATCGGCGATTTCACTCGATTTCCCCTGCATAACAGGGAAAACCCCGGCATTCCGCACCGGCCGAAAATACCGGTGCAGGCAGCAAAGGTAATCGAATTTTCGGGATAACGGCACCGACAGCCGCTATTTTCCGGAAAAAGAGGATTATCCCTGCGGAAATCCGATCGAAATACCGTGCCAAAATATTTCCCCTTACCCGTAAAAGCCGTATATTTGCGCATCAAAACCCAGGACATGAACCGAGAAATCCTCCGATTAGCCGCTCCGAACATCATCTCCAACATCACGGTCCCCCTTATGGGTATCGTGAGTTCCGCCGTCGCAGGACACCTGGACAACTCCGCAGCGACGATCGGGGCACTCGCCATCGGCGTATCCATCTTCAACTTCATCTACTGGAACTGCAGCTTCGTGCGCATGGGTACCAGCGGACTCACGGCGCAGGCTTTCGGTGCAGGAAATTTCCACGAATGCACCAACATGCTCGTCCGGGGCATCCTGGTCGCAGCGATCCTCGGCCTGCTGGTTATTTGCTTCCAAAACCCTCTGGGGCGACTGGCACTATGGGCCATGAACGGCAACGAAATCGTACACGACTATTTCTACGCCCGCATCTGGGCGGTACCCGCCGGTATCATGCTCTTCGGATTCAACGGCTGGTACACAGGCATGCAGAATGCCGTGATCCCGATGTGTATCGCCGTCACGGTGAATATCGTACACGTTTCCACGAGCCTGTGGCTCGTATTCGGACACGGCATGGGCATCACGGGCATCGCCTACGGCTCGGTCGTGGCCCAAAATACGGGAGTTCTGCTGGCTGTCCTGCTGCTTATCCTGCGATACCGCAAAATTCTCACACGGTTTACGTGGCGTGAAGTGGTGGACTGGGAACCGGTGCGGAAATTTTTCCTCATCAACCGCGACATCATCGTCCGTACGCTCTGTATCGTAGCCGTATATACCTTCTTCACGGCGGCATCGGCCCGTATGGAGGACCCGATCCTGCTGACGGTCAATACGCTTCTGCTCCAGATATTCACCCTTTTCTCCTACATGAACGACGGCTTCGCCTATGCCGCCGAAGCCCTCACGGGACGCTTCATCGGAGCCCGGGACGAACAATCGCTGCGTCGCTGCCTGGGACGTTGTCTGGGCTGGGGCACACTGATCTCGGTGCTGTTCGTCGGCATATACCTCATCTGGTGGCGCGACCTGTTGGGCATTTTCATCAAGGCCGGAACTCCGGACGCAGCACAGGTCGTTTCGACGGCGGGTAATTACATCGTCTGGATCATCCTCATCCCGCTGGCCAGCGCCATGCCCTTCATCATGGACGGTATCATGGTGGGTGCGACCGAAACCAAAGTGATGCGCAATTCGATGCTGCTCTCGACCGTCGCCTATTTCGGTATCTTCTACTCGCTCTATCCCGTCATCGGGAACAACGCTCTTTGGCTGGCCTTCACGCTCTATATGTTCCTGCGCGGCACGCTGCAACTTCTGATGACCCGGCGCCTGCGGCTCATCTATCGAAAAGCTGCGGCATAAATTTCCCGACGTATCTTCGCCCTGCAAAGGACGGCCCTTCCTCTCCGCCGATCCAAATAACCGGGGTTCTTCATCCGGCAGATCCCTTTCTCTTCAACTACTGCATACACCGTACTGCAATAAATTTTTCAACAGTAACGAAAAGATTATACGGAACTTTCCTCTTCGCACCGCTGCCGCCATTTCGGTACAGGGAACAAACGTGTCTGTAAACAAAGTGATCGGTTAAAAAACAAAAAGCCCGGAGCGTCTTGCTCCGGGCTTTATTTGGAAACCAACGTTCGAATTACATCTGTTTGTAAAGCTCGTTGTATTTCTCGTATTTCTCCATCATGCCGGGTTCGTCGCGCAGACGATAGCAAAGAGTCTTGAGCAGCTGTACGGGATCGGGATTCTGCGGCATAATCTCATGGGCAACTTCCAGATAGGGAACAGCCTGCGAATAGATCGAAAGAATCTCCTTCTGGTCAGCTTCATACTCGCCCTCATTGGTATATTCTTTCTCATTGGCCTCCTGATTCAGTGCATCGGCCTTCATAATGATGTAGTAACCCGTAAAGAACTGCGCTTCGTAAGACTGAGGATTCAGTTCGATCGCCTTCTCCAGGGAGGCAATCGCCTCATCGTAATCCTCCAACGAAACGAAGATCTGGGCACGGCTGAACCACAGTTCGATGTTCTGGGGATCACCGGCAATCGCATCGTCGAGCATCGGAACCAGCTCCGACGAATCGCCCAATCCCTCTTCCATCGAATACAACATAATCAAACTCTTGAGAATATCCTGATTCTTCGGGAATTTAGTAATACCGGTCATCAGGGCGTCTTTGGCTTTCAGGACATTGGCACGGTCCGCCTCACGCTGGCCATAATAGTTATGGAACAGGTAGTAATAGATCATACCGTTGTCATCCGTATATCCCATTTCAAGCGCCTTATTCAGCAATTCCACGCCGCGAGCATATTCAGCAGCGTCCTTCTCGCCGGCAGCAGCGGCCAGATAGCCCGCATAGTAAAGGCGCGAAGCGTCGGGAGTACCGCAAGCCGGACTCATCTCCGCGCGGAAAGCGGTTTCGAAAGCCTCCGAACCGAGTTTGTATTCACCGATATTATTACAGGCATCGCCCAATTGCGAACAGTAGTTGCTGATCGCCATAAGCTGCTCCTTGACTTTCGGACCCTGCTTGGAATCGAGTTCGTAAGCCTTGTTCAAAGCAGCGATCGCCTTATCGATAGCACCTTCCTTTACGGGTTCTATCTCCTTCCAGCCGATTACCTGGCCGTTCGAAACGTAAACCGTCATGTAATCATAGTTCTGTGCAGCTACCGACAGGCCGTTGATCGTAACCTCATCGATCGATTTCGGATCGCCCAGCGACAAACTCAACTGCAAACCGGGTTCTCCGACATAGAGGTCCTTGGTAGGAGCAAGTATAGCCTCGACATAGCTCTTACCCAAATTGAGCCAGGTAGCGGCTTTCGCTCCCTTCTTCGCATCGGCACTCGCCGTTTCGTTCTTTTCGATCTTCTGCAACAAGGCCTCCTTGTTGATTTTCTGTGCCTGGGCAGCAGTTCCCAACAAGGCAACGGCGGCCAGGGCCAAAATAAGTTTTTTCATAATGAACGGGGTTTTTAATTTATAGGTATTATCTTCTATTGTTCTTTACTAACGTTCTCTTCGGACTCGGATTCCGGAGCGCCCGCCCCATCGAGGACCGCCGGCTCCTCCTCTTCGTTGGCGGGAACGGCAATTACCGAAGCGATGGCATCTCCCTCACGCAGGTTGATGATACGCACGCCCTGCGTAGCGCGTCCCGCCACACGGATCTGATCTACCGCCGTACGGATCGTCAGCCCCGAACGGTTAATAATCATCAGGTCGTTCTCGTCGGTCACAGCCTGGATCGAAATCAGCTTGCCGGTTTTTTCCGTAATGTTGATCGTCTTCACACCCTTGCCGCCGCGGTTGGTAATGCGGTATTCGTCCAGATCGGTACGCTTGCCGTAACCGTTCTCGCTGAGTACCAGCACGTCCTGCGAGCTATTGGGTTCGATGCAGATCATGCCGACCACCTCGTCGCCTTCGTCGAGCGAAATACCGCGCACACCGGCCCCGACACGTCCGATCGGACGCACCGTGTTCTCGTTGAAGCGGATCGCCTTGCCTTCCCGGGCCGCGATCATTACCTCGGCGCTGCCGCTGGTGAGTTTGGCCTCGATCAACTGGTCGCCCTCGCGGATCACGATGGCATTGACGCCGTTCTGACGGGGACGCGAGTACGCTTCCAGTTTGGTCTTCTTGATCGTGCCGTCCTTGGTACACATGATGATATAGTTGTTGTTCACGTATTCCGCATCGTCCAGACGCTTCACGTTGATATAGGCACGCACCTTGTCGTCCGGCTCGATCTGGATGACGTTCTGAATCGCCCGTCCTTTCGAGGAGCGCGTCCCTTCGGGAATCTCGTAAACCTTGAGCCAGTAGCAGCGGCCTTTCTCCGTGAAGAAGAGCATCGTATTGTGCATCGTGGCCATATAGATATGCTCGATGAAATCCTCGTCGCGCGTCGCGCTGCCCTTGGCGCCGACGCCGCCCCGGTTCTGGGTACGGTATTCGGCCAGCGGCGTACGTTTGATATAGCCCAGGTGCGAAATGGTGATGACCATCTCGTCGTCGGCGTAGAAATCCTCCGGGTTGAACTCTTCGGAAGCGTAAACGATCTCCGAGCGCCGTTCGTCGCCGTATTTGGCCTTCACCTCCAACAATTCGTCCTTGACGATCTTCATCTGCAATTCGCGGCTGCCCAGCACATCGTTGAAATAAGCGATCTGCGCCTCCAGCTCGTTGCGCTCGGCAACCAGCTTGTCGTGTTCGAGTCCCGTCAGAGCACGCAGACGCATCTCGATAATGGCCGAAGCCTGTGCGTCGCTCAAGCTGAAGCGCTCCATCATGGCCTGCTTGGCCAGGTCGGGGTTCTTGGCTGCCCGGATGATGTGGATGATCTCGTCGATGTTGTCCTGCGCGATGAGCAGACCCAACACGATATGCAGCCTCTTCTCGGCCTTGGCCAAATCGAAGCGCGTGCGCCGCACGATCACGTCGTGGCGGTGCTCGACGAAATGCTGCACCAGATCCAGCAGATTGAGCATCATCGGACGACCGTTCACCAGCGCGATGTTGTTCACCGCGAACGAGGTTTGCAGCGGCGTATTCTTATACAGCGTATTGAGCACCACGCTCGCCACGGCATCGTGTTTCAGGATGACGATGATACGCATGCCGTTCCGGTCGGACTCGTCGTTGATATAGGAAATGCCCTCGATCTTCTTTTCGTTGATAAGGTCGGCGATCTTCTTGATCATCTCCGCCTTGTTGACCATATAGGGAATTTCGGTGATGACGATGCACTCGCGGCCGCTGGCCGTATGCTCGATCTCCGTGCGGGCACGCATGACCACACGGCCCCGGCCTGTCAGCAACGCTTCCCGAACCCCTTCGTAGCCGTAAATAATTCCTCCGGTCGGGAAATCGGGGCCCTTGACGTACTTGAGCAGTTCCTCACATGCTATCTCCGGATTGTCCACGAAAGCACAGCAGGCATCGATCACCTCGCCCAGATTGTGCGGCGCCATATTGGTCGCCATACCGACGGCGATACCGCTCGCGCCGTTCACCAGCAACAGGGGGATCTTCGTCGGAAGCACCGTAGGTTCGGGGATCGTATCGTCGAAGTTGAGCGTCCAATCGATCGTATCCTTGTCGATATCGGCCATCACCTCATCGGTGATCTTCTGCATGCGGGCCTCGGTATAACGCATCGCTGCGGGCGAATCGCCGTCCATCGAACCGAAGTTACCCTGACCGTCCACCAGCGGGTAGCGCATCGACCAGTCCTGAGCCATACGCACCATCGCTTCATAGACCGAACTGTCGCCGTGCGGGTGGAACTTACCCAGCACGTCGCCGACGATACGGGCGGATTTACGCGTGGGTTTGTCGGAGTAGAGGTTCAGTTCCGCACTCATATCGTAAAGAATACGACGGTGTACGGGCTTCAAACCGTCCCGCACGTCCGGCAGCGCACGCGATACGATAACGGACATCGAATAGTCGATGTAAGCGGACTTCATCTGCTCTTCGATATTGATGGGAATGATTTTTCCCTCCAATCCGGCATTCTTTTCTTCTTCTGTCAGCATGTTATTCTTTGAGTTTCTCTCTTCGTTTTCTCTGCCCGGCATGGCCCGAACGCATTCCGCGCCACCCTTCGCCGGTCGAAAACATCGAACTTTATCCCTTATTTTCTACATTCGGACAGTCCGGATAAATTCGGACTACTTCTTCGCCCGATCGAAAACAGCGGACTTGCGTTCTTTGTTCTCTTCGCTCGGTCCGACGAGTCTATCGTCAGTCCCCGCTTATCGAAAACATCCGAAAATACATTCTATAAACACACAAAAATAGCATTTATTCGTCGAATAAGCAACTTTGGGCCCAATAAAATCACCCGTTCCCGCAAGTTTTTTCACCGCACACACCATTTTCAGCCCTTTTCAGCCGTTTTGACAACATCAAAAAAATCCCCCGGCAAAGTGTCGGGGAATTTCAAAGCCGTTCGGACAAATTTTATACATCACGCCCTATTTACGACCGCCAGCACGATCGGGAAAAATACACTACCGGAAGTCGATCCACTCGTACCCGGCGTAATTCTCCGCATCGAAAGTGCGGGGCGACGCCTCGTGAACGGTGACGGAACGGATGTCGATCCGAACCCGGTCTCCGTCGATTTCGTAGATCACTGCCATCGGCAGCGAACGGGCCGTGTCCACTTCGACGTCGATCTGCCCGACGGCCGACTGGATACGCAGCGGAGTAAGCCGGATTACGGCCGTGCTTCCCTTCTCGCTCAAAAGCGAGGCGGCATATTCGCCGTCGATGAAATCGAACGCCCGGGTGGGATTATTGAGCAGATTATGGGACGTGAGATCCACACGGTCGATAACCACCTCTTTACGATCGGGGTCGATTTCGTAACGGAACTCCGCATCGCCGTAAACCTCCTGCCCATTGACATGCATATAGTAGTTGTCGCCGCTCACCTCATAATAGCCCGGCACGACATCCCCGTCGGTATGCACCTCGAAGACTACGCTGTACCCCTCCAGCGCTCCGAGCGCAGCGGTCAGTTGCTTCAACACGGCCTGCGGCCGGTTATCGGCCTGGACAGAGAGCACGGCAAACAGTGCCGCCAACAACAAAACAGATCGTTTCATAAGATATTTTTTCCGATTATACTCCGATAGACCGAACCGTCGTCATTCCGTCGATTTTCGCCCGAATACATCGGCCGAATCTGCAAATGTACTCCGAAACCGCTCCGACAACGGTCGAATTCAAAAATCCGAAAAACGACAATCGACATCACGAATGTTTCGACCATCCTTATTCAATATATTCAATGCGAAACCAATTTTAGTCCGACGATAGAACCGAACAAGGTAACGATAAAAAAAATCCGGGCGAAACCCGCCGATTCGCCGAAGACGAAAATCCCCAGCAACACCGTACCGAGAGCTCCCACGCCGGTCCAAATAGCGTACGCGGTACCGATCGGGAGCGTCTGCACGGCTTTGGCCAGCAAACCCATACTCAACACTGTCGCCAGGACGAACCCTCCGATCCAAAGATAAAGCTCCGTACCCTGGGCCCCCTTGGTCTTCCCTAAACAGAAAGTCATGGCCACCTCGAAAACTCCCGCGATAAACAATACGATCCAATTCATCGTTTTCTTCCTCGTTTTTATTCCGAATTACCAATCCGAAGAGTGTTCCGCACCCCGCTTTCGTACGACAAGACAACGGCAATCCCTATTTCATAATACCCAAACACATTCAAGCCTCGTCCGGAGCGATCATCGCATCAAAATACTCCCAACTCCTGCAGGCGGGCCTCCAGCGAAGGCAGGTCGTGGAAGAGAATATCGCGCGGCTTGGCTCCCTCCTGACGGCCGACGATGCCGGCCCGCTCGAGCTGCATCATGATCCGACCGGCACGGTTGAAGCCCACCTCGTAATTGCGCTGAATCGAAGAGGTCGAAATCTGTCCCTGCGACACGGCTGCACGCGCAATGTCGGCGAACAGCGTATCGTAGCGCACCGGAGCCCCGCTCTCGCTGCCCAGCGACGAGGATTCTCCGCCACTCGATTCCGGCACCCGGTAGGCTTCGGAATATCCCTGCTGGCGGCCGATGAAATCCACGATCCGCTCCACCTCGCGGGTTTCGACCAGCGCACACTGGATACGGATCAGTTCCCCGTCCTTCGAGAAGAGCATGTCGCCCCGACCGATAAGCTGGTTGGCGCCCGGCTGATCGATGATCGTGCGCGAGTCGATCATCTGCATCACGCGAAAGGCGATACGGGCCGGGAAATTGGCCTTGATACCGCCCGTGATGACCTTCACGTCGGGGCGCTGCGTGGCGATAATCAGGTGAATACCGATGGCACGGGCTTTCTGCGCCAGACGCATCACGGGACCTTCGACCTCGCGGGCCGTCATAATCAGGTCGGCGAACTCATCGACCACAACTACGATATAGGGCAGGTAGCGGTGTCCCTTTTCGGGATTGAGCCGCCGCGCCGTGAATTTATCGTTGTATTCGGCGATGTTGCGGGCTCCCGCCCTCTTGCAGAGTTCCAGCCGGTTGTCCATCTCCGTACAGAGGGAGTTGAGCGTATAGACCGCCTTGCGGGGGTCGGTGACGATCGCTTCGTCCTCGGACTCCATCTTGGCCAGGAAGTGCTTCTCGATCTTGGAATAGAGCGAGAACTCGACCATCTTGGGATCGATCATCACGAACTTGAGTTGCGAGGGGTGTTTCTTGTAGAGCAGCGAGGTGATAATGGCATTCAGGCCGACCGACTTACCCTGACCCGTAGCACCAGCCACGAGCAGGTGGGGCATCTTCGCCAGGTCGAAGACATAGTTCTCGTTCTGGATCGTGCGACCGATCACCACCGGAAGTTCGGCTTTCGACTCCTGGAACCGCAGCGAACGCACGGCCGAATACATCGACACGACCTGCTTGTCGCGGTTCGGGACCTCGATACCGATGGTACCCTTGCCCGGAATCGGAGCGATGATGCGGATACCGAGCGCCTTGAGGCTCTGGGCGATATCGTTCTCCAATCCCTGTATCTTGGAGATCTTGACGCCCTGGGCCTGCACGATCTCATAGAGCGTCACCGTAGGTCCCACCGTAGCTTTGATCCGCTGGATCGGAATCCCGAAATCCTTGAGCGTCTGTTCGATCTTGGATTTGTTCTCGTAAATCTCCTCGTCGCTCACCTGCGAATCGGACGTATAATCCTCGAGCAGCGTCACGGGCGGACGCTGGTAGTTGTTCAGATCCTTCAACGGGTCGTAGAGACTGCTCTCGATGCTTTTCTCGTCCACGACCTTGGCCTCGCGTGCTTCAACGGTCACCACGACACCTTCGGCCGGAATTTCCGGCTCCGCCGTAAGCGTATATTCCGTAATTCCGTCCACGACCGGCGCGGGCTCCGACGCATACTGCGGTTGCTCGGGTTCCCGGGGTGCGGTAAAGGCAGCGTCGGCTTCGCCTCCCGAAAGATCGACCTCGGTAAATACATCGTCGCCCCCCACGATACGGGGTCCGGCAGGACGGGACGGAGCCGGCTCAGGAACCGTCGCAGGAGCCTCTTCCGTAAGAGGAATTTCGAGGAAGGGGCTCTCGTCCGGCTCATCGGAAACGGGAGCCGCAACCGGCGCAGGCCGCTGGATCGTCACCTCGGCCGCTCCATCCGCAGCGGAAGTGCGGGCCGACGCATCGACAGGCGCAGGCACGGGTTCGGGCTGGGACCGTTCGGATTCGGGTTTAGAATCGGGTTCAGGCTCGGCATCGGTCTTCTCCTCCCCGGATTTCGAACGATGGTCGGTGACATTCACGACCGACTGTTTGACCAGATCGACGATCTTGCCGCCCTTGTCCACCATTGCATTGCCTGCCGTATTGACCGTATTGATGAAGTTGCGGTTGATGAACACGCCCGTCAGAATCCAAGCGCCCAGCAACAGGATGATATTTCCCAGCACGCCGATCACGCTCGTCAGCCTCCGGGCGACCTCGACCCCGAAGGCACCGCCCCATCCGCTGCCGAAAACGGCCCACTTCTCGCCGAAGGCGAAGCCCAACGTAAGGGAGCCCAGAATCAGGATCAACAAAGCTCCGAGCACCGAATGGTTGAAAAGCAGCGGACGCTGGCGGATGATCCGCACTCCGACCATCGTGACGATCAGGGGCAAAATGATACCGAACAGGCCGAACGAACGCCCCACCAGACGCTCGGCCAACCAAGCCCCGGCGTAACCGCAGGGATTCTCGATCGCATCCGACAGGTCTGCCAGGCGGGGATCCTCCTGTTCGACACCGGACACAAGGCTCATGTCGGCCCGCCAGTCGAAATAGTAAAACAGCACCGAAGCCGTCAGGAAAAGCCCCGCGAAAAGCAGCAGCAAGCCCAGTATCCAACGCATGCTGTCACGGTTGGAACGGGAGGTAGCCTGCGGGCTTTTTGCCGAACTGTTTTTCTTGGTAGCCATATCGTATATTTATCGAGCGAAGGTAGGGATTTTTTTCGGAAAGTTCAAATGCAGGATCGGTTTCGAAAGGGCCGCCCCCCGATTCCGTTTCCGGACCGCAGCCGGTGCGGAGCCGCTAACCGAAAGCCTTGCATTCCAGCCGCGACCGGTACGCTTCATCCGCAAAGGTAAGGAATCCGTAATTCGCGGCGGCGCCTTTTTCGGCCCGCAGGTCGTACTGGTCGAGCAACTGCCCCACCCTGCGTCCTACGGCAGGCGAAGGATCGACCACGGCAACCCCGCGTTCACCGATCACCTGCCGGAAAACCGGGAGCAGGAACGGATAGTGCGTACAACCCAGCACGATCTGGTCGGCACCCTCGCGGATCATCGGCTCCAGCACGCGGCGCACGGCCTCCTCTGCTTCGGGCGACTGCTCGCGGTCTTCCTCGACCAGTTCGACGAACCCTTCGCCTACGGCGGTCAGCACCCGGATATTCTCCCCGTAACGGGCCGCCGTGCGGCGGAACAGATCGCCGTCAATTGAAACAATGTTTCCGATTTCAGCAGACAGGTACTCATGTATCGAAGATTTGCCGGATCCGCCCTGACCTCCTAACAAAAAAGCAGTCGGTGATTTGACCGGCTGCTTTCCGTATGTAAGGGCTTCATAAAACCTCATAAAAGCCCTATTAAAATCTTCAACAGAATATTCAGAATAATCTTTCATAAAACCTCCGAAAAAGAAAAGGACAAATGAATTTCACTTGTCCCTGTACTATTCTTATGAGCAGTGTTATCTGTGCGGCAGCGGTGTAGCGTCCTTTATGATCCTGTCAATTTCTACAAGCCGAACCTCATGCTTGTTCAGTACCTCACGAGTATCGGAGAGCGAGAAACTCCTCTTTATCTCCTGTGCTTCGTCCTCCAGCTTCTTTATTTCTTCGGGAATTGCCTTATCCGTGTACACATAGTTTCTTGTGACAAAGCTGCTTATATGCGATACAAACTCTTTTAGCACCTCATGGGTCTGAGTAATCTGATATCGCATAAGAGGCAGGTTATTTCTTGAGGAATCATACGGATTGTCTGTTAACATTGGTTAGCCCTCCTTGTATTAAGTGATGTACTATCTATATTTTACTTCGAATAATGCCGTTTGTCAAGGTCAATTCAGAAACAAATTACTGCCTCACAGTGAGGCACCTATGG
>OHQO01000573.1_pt1 | contig 17676 bp, 15 predicted proteins | sample 1578051 | NCBI WGS metagenome assembly OHQO01 (sample SAMEA3879592, study PRJEB24766) | human gut metagenome | biome: human-associated habitat; feature: feces | place: USA | collected 1985/1987 | reverse complement strand
CCATGTTGGTGGCAATGGTAATGGCACCCTTTTTGCCGGCCTGCGCCACGATCTCGGCTTCACGCTCGTGGTTCTTTGCGTTCAGCACGTTGAAGTCGCGGGTGTATTTCTGCAGCATCTTGGCAAGGGTCTCACTCTTTTCCACGCTGACCGTACCCACCAGCACGGGCTGGCCCTTCTGGTGGCATTCCAGCACCTGCTGGATAACGGCATTGTATTTGCCGTTGACCGTCTTGTAGATGGCGTCCGGATAATCGATGCGCTGACGGGGGCGGTTGGTGGGCACCGTAACGATGTTCAGGCCGTAGATCTCGGTGAACTCGGTGGCTTCTGTCTTGGCGGTACCGGTCATACCGGACAGCTTTTTGTACATGCGGAAGTAGTTCTGGAAGGTGATGGTAGCCAGCGTTTTGCTCTCGGCGGCGATCTTCACACCCTCCTTGGCCTCAATGGCCTGATGCAGGCCCTCGTTGTAGCGGCGGCCGATCATCAGACGGCCGGTGAACTCGTCCACGATGATGACCTGACCATCCTTGACCACGTAATCGATGTCCCGCTGCATCACGCCGTAAGCCTTGATGGCCTGATCGATGTGATGGGCAAGGGTCATGTTCTCGGCGGCGGCAAGGTTCTCGACCTTGAAGTAGGCTTCCGCTTTCTTGATGCCGCTGGCAGTCAGGGTACAGGTCTTGTGCTTTTCGTCCACGACATAATCGCCGTCGGTCTGCTCATCGGTCTCCACCTTATCTTCCAGCTCGACCACCACACTCTTGTGCAGGGTGCGGACGAAGCGGTCCACCTGGGTGTACAGGCTGGAGGAATCCTCGCCCTTGCCGGAGATGATCAGAGGGGTGCGGGCCTCATCGATCAGGATGGAGTCCACCTCATCGACGATGGCAAAGGCGTGGCCGCGCTGCACCATGTTGGCCTTATAGGTCACCATGTTGTCGCGCAGGTAGTCGAAGCCGAACTCGTTGTTGGTACCGTAGGTGATGTCGGCAGCATAGGCGGCGCGGCGTGCATCGCCGTCCATGCCCTGTGCGATCAGGCCGACAGAAAGGCCCAGCCAGCGGTAGAGCTTGCCCATCCACTCGCTGTCGCGCTTGGCAAGGTAATCGTTGACGGTGACAACATGCACGCCCTCACCGGTGAGGGCATTCAGGTAGGCGGGCAGGGTAGCCACAAGAGTCTTGCCTTCACCGGTCTGCATCTCGGAAATATCACCGCGGTGCAGGGCAATGCCGCCGATGACCTGCACAGGGAAGTGCTTCATGCCCAGCACGCGCCATGCGGCTTCGCGGCAGACGGCAAAGGCATCGGGCAGGATATCATCGGTGGTCTTGCCGTCGGCCAGCTGCTGCTTGAACACAGCGGTCTGTGCCTGCAGGTCGGCATCCGGCATGGCGGCATATTTTTCTTCCAGAGCCAGCACCTGCTTGGCAATGGGGTTGATCTTTTTCAGCTCCCGGTCCGAGAAGCTGCCAAAGAGTTTTTCAACAAGGGACATTGGTAACACCTCATAGATCAAATTCGGGAAAATGCTTCCCGGAGATAGACATAAATACACACATATATGATACACCAAAGCGGCAGACGCGTCAAACCTGCAAGGTTATTTTAGCCGGATTTTGAATGAATTTTCTGTAAATTTGCGCTGGAAGGGGGTTCATAAAAGGAAAAGATATGTGGTGGAGGCGAACAGCCTCGCCCTCTCCGTCTGCTCCCGCTGGTCGCATCCACCTCCCCCAAAGTGGGAGGTCTTGGCAATCCACGCAAAGTTTCCGGTTTCGCCAGAGGCTCCCCCTTTGGGGGAGCTGGCGAGCGAATGCGAGACTGAGAGGGCGAGCCAACTAAAACAAAAGCCACCTCTGATTTTTGCAAATCAGAAGTGGTCAGGTGTACATTATAAGGTTTCCAGCAGCTGCGGCAGCTGTGCCAGATCGTCGATGACATTCGGGCACACAGCCTCGAGCCGCGCGCGGGATTGGTGGCCGCCGGTGTAGAGCACGCATTTTGTGCCAAGGGCCTTTGCAACTTCGGCATCGTGCTGGGTGTCGCCCACCATCACGCAGGCAGCAGGGGCGATGCCGCTTTGTGCAAGCCACTGTTTGCCCACCTGCACTTTGCTTACGCCATAGATGTCTGCAAGGCCGAGCAACTCAGTAAAATAGACCTGCAGGCCCCGTGCGGCTACCTGCTCGATCAGGTAGTCCCGGCGGGAGGCGGAAAGCACGCTCTGCCGCCAGCCCCGGCGCGAAAGCTCGGCCAGCGTCTCGGCAGCGTGTGCAGAGGGGGGACAGGCATCCACGCCTGCGTTATAACGTTCCATAAAGCGCTCGGCCAGCTCTGCATAAGGGTGCTTTGCAAAGTTGAAACCGGCGCGGATGTAGTATTCCTCAATGGGAAAACCGAAAATTTCCCGGTAAGCGGCAAGATCGTACCGCTGCGGATAACCGTGGGTCTCCAGCATCCAGTTGAGACAGCTGTGGGTGAAATCAACATCATCCATCAAAGTGCCGTTCCAGTCCCAGAAGATCATTCCGTTTGCCTGCATGGAAACCTCCTTGCGGTCATTAAGCTGCAAAAATTTTGCGCAGGGCCTTGCTGCTCTCGATGATCTTCACCAGCAGCACACCCAGAACGGTGCAGCTGATGAGCTCGCCGATACCTACGGAGATGCCGTTGGTGATGCAGGCCAGCCAGATGGGAGCGCTGGAGGTGGGGTCCGGGAACATGACGGCAATCTCAATGCCGATGATCACGGCATTGAACAGCACCGGCGGCAGGGAAGCCGCCACAGCCAGACCCTTGATGCGGATGTTCCGCAGCTTGTAGGTGACAAGGCAGGCCAGCAGGGTGGCAAGGGTGCCAAAGATGACATCCACGATGGTGGAGCCCAGCAGGTTTGCCAAAAAGCAGCCCAGCACCACACCGGCAATGTACTCGGCACCGAACACCGGCAGCAGGCAGAGCGCCTCAGCCACACGCACCTGTACCGCACCATAGGAGAGCGGCTGCAGAGCCATGCAGAGAACAACATAAATGGCTGCGACCACGCCGCAGCGCACCAGTTTACGGACGGAAGGATTCTGATTCATGATAATACTCCAGCGGGATGATTTTGACCGCACAGGGCCGCCAGCCCCTGTGGGTTTGGCCCGGTATGGTTCGAGACACGCCGGGGAGCCTAAAATCCTAAGTTGCTCTGAAAGGATGCCGCACAAAAAGCACAGCAAAAGGCAGTATAGCATAATTTTTGGCAGATTGCAACGAATTTTCGCAGAATCAGGTACAGATGCAGTTTTTGGTTTGGACCCTTCCGGTGAAAAAGAGGTTCCGAAAAGCCCGCAGGCTTTTCGGAACCTCAAAATAAAAATAAAATTACCGCTGAAATAGCCAGAGCGAAAGCGGAGGCTATTAAAATCGTGTGTTACCCTCTGGGGTGTCCGATATACACCAGAGCCACCGTGTCGGGGCCGGTGTTGGCGGAAACGACGCCGCCCAGCTCAAACACCAGCAGCGGCGGTTTGCCAAAGGCCTTGCGGCAGGCCTTTTCCAGATCGGCGGTCTGCGGGATGTTGGTGTGGCCGATCATATAATCAAAGTTCTCCACGCCTTCGCTGCGCTGTTTGCACAGCTCCACCATGGCGGGCACCACCTTGTCATCGCCGCGTACCTTGGCTTCCACCTTGGTCTTGCCGTCGATCAGGGTGATGATGGGACGAATGCCCATCAGCTCGCCCATAACAGCAGCAGCGGCAGAGATGCGTCCGCTCTTTTTCATCTGCTTCAGGCTGTAGGGGCCCAGAACGATCTCCATGCAGTCCATCTGCTTTTCAAACTCCCGGATCACATGGCTGATCTCTGCGCCGTTCTTCAGCTTGCGGGCCATTTCGCACAGATACCAGCCGAACACCATGGAATAGGTGTGGGGGTCCAGCAGATGGATCTTCAAGTGGTGCTCCGGGCGCTCCTCCCGCAGCATCCCCTGTGCCATGAGGGCGTTATTGTAGGTGGAAGAGCCGGATTTGTTGATGGGTACATGAATGACATCCGTATAGCCCTCGTCCACGTACTGGCAGTATTTTTCGCAGAACTGGATGGGGGTGATGGCGGCAGTGGAGGGCACGCCCTTAGCGGCACGCATCTTATCGTAAAATTCGGTGTTGGTGCAGCTTTCACGCTCCACGTAGTCCACATCGTCCAGCAGGATGTGGAAGCTCATGATGTCGATGCCGTATTTTTCGGCCATCTCCTGCGGGATATCGCAGGAGGAATCGGTCAGGATCGCAATCTTGCTCATAATGTCCCTCATTTCCATTCGTAGTCTCGTAAGTGTCCGTGGTCCAAAAGCTCCGGAAAGTCCCACTGGCGCAGCACTTCATACACGCCCACGGCCACGCTGTTGGAAAGGTTCAGGCTGCGGCAGGTGTCGCGCATGGGCATTCGGATGCAGTGCTCCTGATTGGCGGCAAGCAAGGCTTCGGGCAGGCCGGCATCCTCGCGTCCGAACACGAGGTATGCACCGTCCGGGTAGCTCACATCGGTGTAGCGCTGCGGTGCCTTGGTGGTAAAATAGTAATAGGGGCCGCTGTTTTTGGCAAAGAACTCGTCCAGACTGTCGTAATAGCTGATGTCGAGGTAGTGCCAGTAATCCAGACCCGCATGCTTGAGCTTTTTATCATCGATGGCAAAGCCCATGGGGCCTACCAGATGCAGCCGACAGGCAGTGCAGGCACAGGTGCGGGCCACATTGCCGGTGTTCTGCGGGATGCGCGGCTCCACCAGAACGATGTTCAAGGTTGGCTTTTCGTTCATCGGTGTACCTCCCCTTATTCTGCCGAGCTTGCCGGGCACAGGCGCGGCAGAAGCGGCTCGAACCAGACCCCGTAGCGGGTATCCTGCGCGGCGGGCGTGCTCTGGATGGAAAGCGCCACGAACTCGGCAGCGTTGTCGGCGGCGGCACTCAGGGCGTTGCCCTGCAGAGCCGATGAGCACCGCACCGTACAGGTCGCCGGTGCCGGGAAAGCTGCGGCTGATGTGCAGCTTTTTGATGAGGAAGCGGTCTTTTCCGCTGCCTGCACAGCCGATGTATTTGCCCAGCGGCAGGCCGGTGACGACAGCCCCGGGGGCCAGAGCGGTCAGCTCATCAGCCAGAGCCTGTGCAGCTTCATCGGTGAGCAGCTCGGTCTGCGGCTGGCGCTGCAGCAGGATCTGTGCCTCGGTGTAGTTGGGCAGGATCAGATCGGCAGCACCGCACAGTGCACGGATGCGGTCGATCAAAGCAGGCGTTACGGTGGAGTAAGCCTTGCCGTTGTCGCCCATGACCGGGTCAACGATCTTTTTGGCTGCGGGCCAGAGGGCAAAGGCTTTTTCGGCCAGTGCCACCTGATCCTCACCGCCCAGATAGCCGGTATAGATGCAGTCAAACTCCACGCCGAGCGCATGGTAATGCTCCAGCGCCTGTTCGCCGTAGGCGCAGCCGTCCAGCCGTGCAGGTGTGCCAAGCCCGCCTGTGTGGGTGGAAAGCACCACCGTGGGCAGGGCTACCGGCTGCACGCCCATGACCGACAGCACCGGCAGGATCACTGCAAGGCTGCAGCGGCCCATGCCGGAAAGATCGTGGATGCAAAGGACTTTTTTGGGTTCAACAGGGTGTATCAAATAAGGAACCTCCTTACCAGTATGCGGAATGAGCAGTGCGCTTTTTAGCCGGGCACACCCGCCCATTAAAACATCGTAGAACAGTATACCACAAATTTCTGCATAAAAAAAGCGGATACCAGATAGTTTACAGGAAATAATAACGCCGGAGACCGGATCTTTTTCACCGAAAGGAGTTTTACTATGAGACATGAATCCACCAGTTCTTCCGGGATGCTGCTTGGCATGGCCGCGGGGGCGGCACTGGGTGCCGTGGGCGTGATGGCCGCCACCCAGAACCAGCGCCAGCTGCGCCGCACCACCCGCAAGGTGATGAAGGGTGCCGAGAACGCTGTGCTGCAGCTGGACAAAATGGTTGGCGACTTTGTGGAAAAGCACATGGAGTGATAAAAGCAAAGAACGGCGTTCCGGTGGGGAACGCCGTTCTTTGCTTGAAAAAGCTTACTTGTTCCAGATGCACATGCGGGCCGCGGTGTTGATCTCGCCCAGCACGCTCAGATCCATCTGAATGTTGCAGGTAACGGTGAGTGCCTTGTTCACATCACTGCCGGTCAGCACCGAGGCGGGCATGTTCTTGATGGTGAGCACGCCGGTGCCCTTGGCAACATCGCCGGAGACGGTGCCGGTGTAGGTCACATCACCAATGGTCAGGCCGGACAGATAGCCGGTGACACCCATCTTGCTTACCTGCTGGATGGGCAGGGTGAGCGTGTAGGTGCCGTTGGACTGGCGGGTGAGGGTGACATCACGGCTGGCATCGATGCCGGTGTTGGCCATGGATTCCTTATCGGATTTTTCTTTCCAGAATTTAATGCCTACGTTCAGGTTGGAAGCAGCGCTTGCACCAAAGGTGAACATGCACAGCAGCAGCACTGAGAGCAGGGCGGCGCTTACGCGCTTATAAGTGTTCGTCATGAATGATCTGCCTTTCCTGCCACAGAGGCGGCGTTGAACAATTGCGGTAATACCGGTTTGTCAATGCTAAAATAGCATGGCTGTGCAAAGTTGTCAATCCGCTTCGTGAAGCTTTCACAGAAATGTTGCACATTGATAAAATATGGTGGGCGAAGATGACGAAGAACCGCCCCTCCGGCAGGAGAAGCGGTTCTTGAAAAATCAGCGCTTAAAGTTCAAAGTCGGGGTCGTCCTTCAGCACATGGATCTCGCTCATAAAGGGGCTGGCCTCCGGGTCGGCGAAGGGAGCTTCCTTGACGTACTTGTTCAGCTGGATGGCCGTGCGTGCGGGGTCGGCAATGGTGCCTGCGCCGCCGATGCAGCCGCCCGGGCAACCCATGCCTTCCAGCAGGTAGCCGTTGTACTTGCCGGCCTTGGCCAGCATGAGCAGCTTCTTGCATTCGGCAAGGCCCTGTGCGGATGCGATCTTGACATCCATATCCGGGTGCCATTCCTTGATCTTATCGGCAACAGCCTTGGCAACGCCGCCGGACTGTGCAAAGCCGCGGCCTGCTGCGGATGCAGCGTGCAGAGCTTCGGCCTCGTCCACTTCCAGCAGGCTGGTGTCCACATCCTTGGCCTCGATGATACCGGCCAGCTCTTCAAAGGTGAGCACGAAGTCCACATCGGAGCGGACGGTGCGGCGGGAAGCTTCCAGCTTCTTTGCGGCGCAGGGTCCAATGAAGCACATACGGGCCTCGGGGTCCTTCTGCTTCATCATGCGGGCGGTGAACACCATGGGGGTCATGGTCATGGAGATATTCTTGGCAAGATCCGGGAAAGCGGTCTTTGCCATCATGCTCCATGCCGGGCAGCAGGAAGTTGCCATGAAGTTGAGCTTCTCGGGCACTTCCTCCAGGAAGTCGTGTGCTTCGTCCACGGTGCACAGGTCGGCACCAATGGCAACCTCCACCACATCGTAGAAGCCGACGGCCTTCAGGGCGGCCTTGAGCTTGCCGGTGGAAGCCAGACCCGGGAACTGGTTGATGAAGGCGGGAGCCACCAGCGCGTAGATGCGGTCGCCGCGGTTGAAGCCCTGGATCAGCTGATAGATCTGGCCCTTGTCGGCAATGGCACCGAAGGGGCAGTTGACCAGACACTGGCCGCAGGAAACGCACTTGCTGTAATCGATCTCGGCACGGCCCAGCTCATCGGAGTGGATGGCACCCATGCCGCAGGCTGCAGCGCAGGGACGCTCGGTCTTGACGATGGCGTTGTAGGGGCACACGCCGACGCAGCGGCCGCACTTGATGCACTTGTCCTGATCGATGATGGAACGGCCGCTCTCCCATGTGATGGCCTTCTTGGGGCACACTTCCATACAGGGGTGGGCAAGGCAGCCCTGACACAGGTCGGAGACCTTGACCAGCTTTTCCGGGCAGCGGTTGCAGGCAAACTTGATCACGTTCACCAGCGGGGGATCATAATACTTATCGGCGATGGAAGCATCCTCCAGACCGGAGACGACGCTGTTGTGCTCGTCCATGCGGCGGGTGGGCAGGCCCATGGCCAGACGCACGCGCTCCTCAACGATGGCGCGCTCCAGGAAGATGTCCTTGCGCAGCTTGCCTTCCTCGCCGGGGATGATGGTGTAGGGGATCTTGCGCATCAGGTGGTTGGCCTGCTCGCCCTTGACGTTGGCGTAAGCCATGCGTGCCACCTCGGTGAACACCTGACGGCGGATCTGGATGACCGTGGTATTGATTCCTCTGAAACTCATTCCAATTCTCTCCTTGCTTTGCTAAAAACAAACGGGCTGCACCCGGCTGCCGACAGCGTTCTGCCGCGCAGGGCGGGCGCGTTACAGGGCACATTGGTAACGCACTGCTGCAAACAGCGCTGTGCCCGGGATAATCCACTTTCATTTTAGCATAAAGCGTGCCGGATGAAAAGGGATAAAACGCAAAATTTGTTAAAAATTTGTTGTATTCGTCCTCGTGTACAGAATCAACAGTTTTAAGCGCGTAAACTCAGCAAAGTGCTGCACGCACACGCTCGCCGTCGTACTCGCCCAAGCGTACATGCACGATCTGACCGCTTTCGTGGCCGGGGGCGGACACCACCACCGGAATGTACAGCCGGGTGTAGCCGGTGAACAGCGTGCCGGAAAGCGGGGTCTCCAGCAGCACATCGTCCTCGGTGCCCACATAGGCGGTCAGCACTTCGCGGCGTACCTCCTCGGCAATGCCGTTCATCACGCGGCTGCGCTCCTGCTTTTCCCGCTCGTGCACCTGCTCCGGAAAATCGTAGGCCGGGGTGCCGCTGCGGCGGGAGTAGGGGAACACATGTACCTTGAGAAAGCCGATCTTTTTCAAAAATTCGCAGCTCTCTTCAAAATCGGCCTGCGTCTCGCCGGGAAAGCCGCAGATGCAGTCGGTGGTAAAGCTGACCGGGCGCGCACCGTAGGCGGCGCGCAGCTGGTCCACCACCTGTGCATACTGCTCGGCAGTGTAAACGCGGCGCATCCGGCGCAGGGTGGCAGTGCAGCCGCTCTGCAGGCTCAGGTGGAACTGCGGGCAGAGCTTTTTCACGGCGGCAAGGCGGGTGATGAACTCCGGCGTGAGCATATCCGGGTCCAGACTGCCCAGACGGATGCGCTGGATGCCTTCCACTTGAGCGCAGTGCTCCACCAGCTCCACAAGGTTGGTGCCGGTATCCAGACCATAGCTGGGCAGGGAGATGGCACTGAGCACCACCTCGCGGTAGCCGGAAGCCGCCAGCTGGCGCAGCTCGGCAAGGATGCTGGCTTCGTCGCGGCTGCGCACCGGGCCGCGGGCCCGGGGGATGACACAGTAGGCGCACTGACGGTTGCAGCCGTCCTCTACCTTGATAAAGGCACGGGTGTGGGTCTCGAACCGCTCCACGGGCAGCTCTTCAAATTTTTCGCCGCGCTGGTGGGGCGTGATGGCCACAATGCGCTCATGGCCGTCCAGCAGCTTGAGAACGTTATCTAAAATGGCCCTGCGGTCGCCGTTGCCGCACACAAGGTCGGCCTCGGTGAACTGGGCGGCTTCCTCCGGGAAAGCCTGCGGGTAGCAGCCGGTAAGCACCGTGACCGCGCCGGGGTTCTCGCGCTTTTTGCGGCGCAGCCACTTGCGGCTTTTCTGGTCGCCAAAGTTGGTCACGGTGCAGCTGTTCACCACAAAAACATCCGCAGGCTCGTTCTCCTGCGCAATGGTAAAGCCGTTGGCGCGGAACATCTGTTCCAGCGCGCCGGTCTCATTCAGGTTGACCTTGCAGCCAAGGGTATAAAAACAAACTCGCATGAGGGGGTATCCTTTCGACAAAAAACGGGGTGGTGTTTGCATTGCTCTTTATTATATATCACAGCGGCGGTGCGGCGCAAGACCGGATGCACAGCAGCAGGCACTTTTTTGCTGGAAAGCGGGCAAAACAAAAAGAGACGGGCAAACGCCCGTCTCTCAAAGAGAACTTTAGAAAAATTATTTAGTGGACTTAACGGTGACTTCCAGATACTTGTACTCTTTACCAGTCTCTGCGTCCTTAGCGGTCTTATACTCGGCCTTTTCCACAGCGAAGCCGGAGAGACCATTAGCGGCCAGATTGGTCATCAGGAAGCTGTTCAGATAAGCGCCGTTTGCATCAGCAGGCCATACGACCAGCTTCTTTTTGTTCAGCTCTGCAACAGCAGCCTGGAACTCCTTGGTAGAATCCTTAGCGGCGACTACCTTGATAGGAGTGGTGGAGAAAGCACCACAGCCGGTGAACATGGAAGCACCTGCAGCAGCAACAACGGTCAGACCAGCCATCTTCAGGAAAGAACGACGAGACAGAATCATAATAGTATCCTCCTAAAAAATAATTCCACAAATGAAGCAATACAGCCTTTTTGGGCCATCTCCAATTTACACTATAAGGTGGGCAAAAGTCAAGCCCTTTTGTAGAAAAAGACAAAATAAAAAATGTGGGCTGCGGTGCGGGCGCAGGATATTCTAAACAAAAAGGCCCCTGCATACTCTCTCAGCAAGAGACATTGCGCAGGGAGGGACCGAAATGGAGCGGAAAAACTTGGCGCTTTTGTGTGCAGGAGTGGTGTGCTTCTGGCTGTTTGCGCTGGCCTTTGGCACGGCGCAGGGCAATGGACTGCGGCAGCAAAACCCGGCGGTGCAGGCGGCTGCAGACCAGACCCAGCCGGTGCAGCCCGCGGCGGCACAGCCTGCCTTGGAGCTGCCCTGCCGCGCCGCCTGCCTGATCGACCAGCAGACGGGCACTATATTATATGAAAAGAACGCCGACCAGCAGATGCCCATTGCATCCATTACCAAGGTAATGACCCTGCTGCTCACCTTTGAAGCCGTGCACGACGGCCGCATTGCCATGGACACGCTGGTGCCGGTAAGTGAACACGCCTACCACATGGGCGGCAGTCAGATCTGGCTGGAGCCGGGGGAGCAGTTCACGCTGGACGAGATGATCAAAGCCATTTGTGTGTCCTCCGCCAATGATGCCGCTGTGGCTGTGGCAGAGCTGGTGGGCGGCAGCGAGCCGGGCTTTGTGCAGATGATGAACGCCCGCGCCGCAGAACTGGGCATGGTGAACACCACCTTCCACAATGCCTGCGGGCTGGACACCGAAGGGCATCTTTCCACCGCCCACGATGTTGCCATCATGAGCCGCGAGATTTTGAACACCTGCCCGGAGGTGCTGCACTATACCGGCATCTGGACGGACACCCTGCGCGGCGGTGCAACCCAGCTGGTGAACACCAATAAGCTGCTCAAGCGCTACAACGGCATCACCGGCCTGAAAACCGGCACCACCAGCGGCGCGGGCGTGTGCATCAGCGCCAGCGCCACCCGCGACGGGCTGGATCTGATCGCCGTGGTGCTGGGGTCGCTCTCCAGCTCGGAGCGGTTCACAGCGGCCACCACCCTGCTGGACTACGGCTTTGCGGCCTACGCCGCCGTGCCGCTGCCCGCCATGGAGGACCGGCCTCTTCTTATAAAAGTAAAGGGCAGTGCAGAGGAAAGCGTACCGCTGGACTACACCGCTCTGCCCGAAACGCTGCTGATGCCCAAGGAAAACGCCGCCGCCCTCACCGCGCAGCTGGATCTGCCGCAGGAGCTGGAAGCACCGGTGCAGCTGGGCCAGACCGTTGGCACGGTGCGCATCCTGAGCAGGGAGACCCAACTGGGCGAGTACGAGGTGCGCGCCGCTGCCGATGCTGAAAAAATGGACTTTGGCACCGCATTCGGCCTGTTGTGGGACGCTTTGACCGGCTGCGAAAGCTGAATGCACGCTTCAGCGTACAAAAGTGCGCTGCGGTAAGCTGCGTGGAACTGTCTGTGTGAACAATTCTGGATGAAGAAACAAAAAAACACTATTAAAATTGTATGAAATCCAAGGATTTTGACCTTGACTTTGCCCGGAGGGAACGGTACACTTATACCAAGATATTTCCTCGCAGGGCAAAGGCCCGGCAAATCGTTTGGAGGTTATAATAAAATGAGCGTCGCACTGAACACAAAACACCTCTCCAGCTTTATCAGCGAAGAGGAATATGCAGCCATCTATCCGCAGGTGGAAGCTGCCCATAACCAGCTGGAAGCAAAGTCCGGCCCGGGCAATGATTTCCTCGGCTGGATGTATCTGCCCCGTGATTATGATAAGGAAGAGTTTGCCCGCATCAAGGAAGCCGCCGCAAAGATCCGCGAGGATTCCGATGTGCTGGTGGTGGCCGGCATTGGCGGCAGCTATCTGGGCGCACGCGCTGTCATCGAGGCCGTCAAGGGCCAGTTCCACAACGAGCTGGAAAATGGCCCCAAGATCTACTTCTGCGGCAACAGCATCAGCCCCACCTACCTGAACAACATCATCAGCCTGTGCAAGGGCAAGCGCTTCTCCATCAACGTCATTTCCAAGTCCGGCACTACCACCGAGACTTCTCTGGCATTCCGCGTGCTGCGTGAACTGCTGGAAAAGGAGATGGGCGTGGAAGAAGCCAACAAGCGCATCTACGCCACCACCGACCGTGCCAAGGGCACCCTGAAGCAGCTGGCCGACGCACAGGGCTGGCCCACCTTCGTGGTCCCCGACGACGTGGGTGGCCGCTACTCCGTACTGAGCGCTGTGGGCCTGCTGCCCATTGCTGCTGCCGGTATCAGCATCGACGACCTGATGAAGGGCGCTGCCGATTCCATGGAGCGCTTCTCCGTTCTGAGCAAGGACAACGACGCTTACAAGTATGCTGCCATCCGCAACATCCTGTACCGCAAGGGCAAGAGCGTTGAAATTCTGGAGTGCTACGAGCCGGACTTCGCCCTGATGAACGAGTGGTACAAGCAGCTGTTCGGCGAGAGCGAGGGCAAGGACAACAAGGGCCTGTTCCCCGCAAGCTGCATCTTCTCCACCGATCTGCACTCCATGGGTCAGTTTATTCAGGAAGGCTCCCGCACCATGTTCGAGACCATTGTGGACGTGAAGAAGCCTGCACAGGATCTGTTCATCGACCCGCTGGAAGGCAACTTTGACGGCCTGAACTTCCTGGCAAACCAGAACATGAGCATTGTCAATCGCAAGGCCATGGAGGGTACCATCCTCGCCCACACCGACGGCGGCGTGCCCGAAGTGCTGATCGAGGTGGACGACCTGACCGCTTATAATGTGGGCTACCTGATCTACTTCTTCTGGCGTGCATGTGCCTGCAGCGGTTATCTGCTCAGCGTCAATCCCTTCAATCAGCCGGGCGTTGAGAGCTATAAAAAGAATATGTTTGCTCTGCTGGGCAAGCCGGGCTACGAAGGCCTGACCGCCGAGCTGGAAGCAAAGCTGAAGTAAATAAAAATGATCTCCCGCCGCAAGGCGTGGAAAATACAGGAGGACAGAACTATGATTAAACTGATTGTTGGTACCAAGGGCTCCGGCAAGACCAAGGCTATGATCGACCAGATCAATGATGCGGTCAAGACCTCCAAGGGCAACGTGGTCGTCGTTGAAAAGGGCATGAAGCTCACCTACGACATCGCTCCTGCTGCACGTCTGATCGACCTGGACGAGTACAAGATCTCCGGCGGCGAAATGCTGTACGGCTTTGTTGCCGGCCTGATGGCAAGCAACTACGATATCACCGACCTGTACATCGACGGCATCCTGAAGGTGCTGGATCATGACATCAACCGTCTGGGCGTTGTGCTGGACGAGATGGCAGCCATTGCAGGCGACAGCGTGAAGGTGACTGTTACCGTCAGCGCTGACGAGGCTGCACTGCCCCACGATGTGAAGAAGTACCTGTAATTCCGGAAAATCGGGATCTGAACCACTTTGAACAGGCAGAGAACCGGGAAATTTAAATTTTTTCGGTTTTCTGCCTGTTTTGGTGTTGACAAAGGGCTGCGTTGGCGCTATACTAACAAAGCAGCCTTTTAGAGGTGTACTATGCAATTTGACCTGAGAAAGTTTATCGCCACCGGCAGACAACCCTATCATGCAGAGTTTCAGTGTGATTTATCTGCACATGATTATGCCGGGGCAAGGATCCCGCAGCCGGTCACCGTTGTTTTTGAAGCGGAGACGGACGGCGACGAGGTCCGGATGACACTGCGGGCAAACGCATCGGTGCACGGAGAGTGCGCCCGCTGTCTGGACCCGGTCATTCGGGAGGAGACGGTCGATACGGAGTGGACGGTAAAGGAACGAGATCTGGATGATCCGGATTTTGACCTTCCGCTGGACGAAAAAGGACATCTGGATATAGATGAATGGCTCAATCAGGAGTTTATGTTCCAGATCCCCACGGTGCTGCTTTGCAGTGCCGACTGCGCCGGGCTTTGCCCCGTGTGCGGCAAAAAGAAGGCGGAATGCACCTGCCAGCCGGCAGAGCATGCCGAAGCTCCCGTAGACACAAGGCTCGCAATCCTTAAATCACTGCTGAACTGATAAACCCATCAAGGAGGTGCAAAAATATGGCAGTACCTAAGAGACATCTTTCCAAGGCCCGCCGCGACAAGCGTCGCAGCAATGTTTGGAAGCTGGAGGCCCCCGCACTGGTCAAGTGCAGCAACTGCGGCTCTCTGAAGCTCCCCCACCAGGCATGTGGCAACTGCGGTTACTACAAGGGCGAGGAAGTCATCAAGAAGGCCTAATTTGCGCGTAATTGGTGGCATAATGGTGTTATGTACAGAAGGGGAGGGCGCATGCCTTCCCCTTCTTGTTCTGTCTGAAAGGAGGTGGATGCGGTGGCAATGAAGATCGCACGGGTGGAACCCGGCAGCGAAGCGGAAGTGCTGGGCCTTGGCCCGGGTGACGAGCTTTTGAGCGTGGACGAAAACGAGCTGAACGACAGTCTGGACTACGATTTCTACACCGACAGCAAAAGCTTCCACCTGAAAGCAAGGGTGGCAGACGGCATCCGCGAGTGGGATGTGCAGCGCACGGAGCGCGGCCCCTTTGGCTGCGATTTCTCCACCTATCTGGGCGACCAGAAGCACTCCTGCTCCAACCACTGCATGTTCTGCTTCATCGACCAGCTGCCCCCCGGTATGCGCGAGAGCCTTTACTTCAAGGACGATGACGAGCGGCTTTCCTTTTTGTTCGGCAACTATATCACCATGACGAACATGCAGGACCACGAGATCGACCGCATCATCAAGATGCACATTTCGCCCATCAACATTTCAGTGCACACCACGAACCCGCAGCTCCGTGTGCGGATGCTGGCCAACAAGCGCGGCGGCGAGGTGCTCAAGTATCTGCCCCGTCTGGTGGAGGGCGGCATCGCCGTCAACTGTCAGCTGGTGCTGTGCCGCGGCATCAACGACGGCGACGAGCTGCGCCGTACCCTCTCCGACCTTTTGGAGCTGACCCCTATGGTGCAGAGCATCGCTGCGGTGCCCTGCGGTGTGACGGACTACCGCGAGAAGCTGTTCAAGCAGACACCGTATGATGCAAAGACCAGCGCCGAAGTCATCGACATCATGGAAGAATTCGGCGATGAGTGCAAGCGCCGCCACGGCAAGCGCATCATTTATCCCAGTGATGAATGGTACCTCAAGGCAGGCAGGCCCATCCCGCCGGAAGAGTTCTACGAGGACTTCGACCAGCTGGAAAACGGCGTGGGCATGATGCGCCTGTATGCCTCGGAATTTCTGGCGGAGCTGGAAAAGCCCCACCGCATCTACGGCACCAAAAAGATGGACGTGGTCACGGGCGAAATGGCTTCGCCGCTCATCCGCCAGATGATGGCTGAGCTGCACCGCCAGTACCCCATGGTCGAGGTGACGGTGCACACCATCAAGAACAAATTCTTCGGCGGAAATGTGGGTGTGGCCGGGCTTGTAACGGCGACCGATATCATTGCTCAGTGCGAGGGCAAGCTGACCAGCGGCACGCTGGGCGTGCCCGCCGTGATGCTGCGGGAGGAAAAAGACACCTTTCTGGACGACATCACCACCGACCAGCTGGCCCAGCGCCTTGGCGTGAAGGTGGAGGTGCTGCCGACCTCTGGCGGCGACGAAGCCCGCGCCCTGCTGCGCAGCGGCCTGCACATTGCAAGGAGAAGAAGAGCATAAAAGAAAACCCTCTCCGTCATCGCTGCGCGATGCCACCTCTCCCGAAGGGCGAGGTTTTATGCATCTTTCGGCAGAAGTGATAAAAGCTCCCCCTTTCGGGGGAACTGGCGCGGCGTAAGCTGTGCCTGAGAGGGTTGTAAGAAAGGAGGAACCCCTATGAGCAAACCGATCGTAGCAGTGGTGGGCCGCCCTAACGTGGGCAAATCCACCCTGTTCAACAAGCTGTGCGGTCAGCGCCTTGCCATTGTGGAGGACACGCCGGGCATTACCCGTGACCGCATTTTTGCCAACTGCGAATGGAACGGCCATGACTTCCTGCTGGTGGACACCGGCGGTATTGAGCCCAAGGCTACCGAGGGCATTCTGGCCCACATGCGGGAGCAGGCCCAGATCGCCATTGACACTGCAGACTGCATCATCATGGTGGTGGACGTGCGCGACGGACTGACCGCCGCGGACGAGGATGTGGCCCACATGCTGCGCCGCAGCCACAAGCCCATTATTCTGGCCGTGAACAAGTGCGACAAGGTGGGCGATGCCCCCATGGAGATGTACGAGTTCTACAACCTCGGCTTTGACGAGGTGATGCCCATTTCGTCCGTGCACGGCCACGGCACCGGCGACCTGCTGGACGCTGTGTGCGCCCATCTGGACTTCAGCGAGACGGTGGTGGAAGAGGACCGCATCCCGGTTGCCATCATCGGCCGCCCCAACGTGGGCAAGTCCAGCCTGACCAACCGCATTCTGGGCGAGAACCGCATGATCGTGGCAAACGAGGCGGGCACCACCCGTGATGCCATTGACACCCCGGTGGACAACGCTTATGGCAAGTTCATCTTTACCGATACCGCCGGTCTGCGCAAGCGCAGCAACATCACCGACGGTCTGGAGCGTTATATGGTAGTGCGCGCACTGGCCGCTGTGGAGCGCAGCCGCGTGGCGCTGATCCTTGTGGATGCCACCGTCGGTTTTACCGAGCAGGACAGCAAGGTGGCCGGTTATGCCCACGATCAGGGCAAGGCGTGCATCATCGTCGTCAACAAGTGGGACGCGGTGGAAGGCAAGGAGACCAACACCATGGAGCTGCAGCGCCGCGATTATGCCGAGTGCTTCCTGACCGAGACCATCGGCCGCCTGGAGATCTGAGCGTCCCCGGATTAAAACCGAACAAAACTGCCGATACTGAGCACAGATGCCCGGTACCGGCAGTTTTTTCATCACAGAAAGGCGGACATACGATGCATACCCATTCTCTCTCCATCCATCCCGATCCCGGCCGCGCGCTGCGTCCGTGGGAGCTGGCGCTGCTGCTGGCCGTGTGCGTGACGCTGCTGACCGGCACGTGGGCGCAGGCGCGCAGCCAGCTGCTCGTGGCCCGGCTCGTGCGGCTGCACGTGATCGCGGTCTCGGACGACGACGCCGAGCAGGCCGTGAAGCTGCAGGTACGCGACGCGGTGCTGGCCTATCTCGAGCCGCAGCTGCAGGGCGTGACGGATGTCGATGCGGCGCAGCAGCTCATCGCGGGCGACCT
>OHQO01000560.1_pt1 | contig 18011 bp, 10 predicted proteins | sample 1578051 | NCBI WGS metagenome assembly OHQO01 (sample SAMEA3879592, study PRJEB24766) | human gut metagenome | biome: human-associated habitat; feature: feces | place: USA | collected 1985/1987 | reverse complement strand
ACCCTCTGACAGACCTCTGGGATGGGGAAGATTTGACAGATTTCGAAGGAAGTACACGCTCGAAAGCCGTATGCTTTTCTACTGGAAAACGGGGAATTATAGCTACGGGAGGAGCTTCTACTTATTATTACGATGATACTTGGGAGTTGAAGCCTTATGAATATGAAGAGAAATAAAAAAATAATAGGTATTAGTTGCTTTGTCTTGCTGCTTTTAGTGGGAATCATATATGGGTATATGCATTCGATAAACATATATCGGCTGGAAGTAACCCAGATTGAAGGTAGTGGATACGGTTATAAGATTTATGAGAGAGAGCGTTTGATAATCGTTCAGCCTTTTATCCCGGTTGTATCCGGGAAAAGGCCTTTTCAATCGGTGCAAGATGCCCAATGTATCGGAAATTTAGTGCTGGAACGAATTAAAGCCGGAAATGAATTTGCCATATCAAAGGCTGACCTGGATAACTTGGGAGTAGTGTATTAATGCCACCATGTTGGCACAGTCATGCCACCTCATTGGCACGATAGTGTCAACATGGTGGCACTGTTGTGCCAATACGATGGCACAAACTAAAGCATTAAGTACAGATTATTTCTTCTCTTCTTCTTTGGGTGCAACTACATAATCTTCTTTGATAAACTCATCATACACCCGCTTGGGATGATCGAATGGTGCGGTTCCATTCTTCTGCTCATTGAAGTTTTCCCGGCGGAATTGTTTCAGCTTCAGGTTGTCTTCGGCATATTCTCTTAACTTCTTATGTTCACGTCCATAAAGTGAACTTTCAGTAACATCAGAATCAAGCAGGCTTTCTTTAGGAGTGATGGTGGGCAGGAGCACTTGTTCCAATAGTCCACGATAGGCACCGTTATATTCACACCAGACAAGATCGTTGGCAACGAATATACGATAGAAGTACTTTGACCATGCGGTTTTGATTTCGATGGATTGAGCGTAAATCTCAATCGTTGCTTCTGAACCATACGCTTGGTCACGGATCACGACGGTCGTCCGACCGCTGATTTCTTCCTTCACGGAAGTTTGCCATTTGTCGGAATGCAGGATTTCCTCAATGAGTTCCGGCAACTTTTCTTTAATTTCAAACTGTATTCTCATGGTGCTTGCCTGCGGGCAGGACTTTTTTTGAATTTCCTACTTAAAACAATTAAGCTAGCCTAAAGTTACATAGATTGAAGCAAAAAAACAAGATTTTGTTTGAGAATTTATTCTTTTTGCCAAACTATCTGCCTTTTTCGTTTGTTTTTATTATAATTATGCAACAAATAGCAAAAAAACAAGTTTATGCAGAATAAAGCCCGGAAGAATTATATTATTTATGTACTTATGCTCCTTCTGTTTGGAGGGTTGATTTATGTTGCTATTGAAGAGGGCGACAGGTTTTCACATCATGCTGCGAACACGTTAAACACGCTACAAGACGGGCCTTTTGCCATGTTTCTACAATTTATGCAAGATAATCTGCATCATCCGCTGACGACGTTACTTATTCAGATTATTGCCGTATTGTTGATGGTACGTCTTTTCGGTTATTTGTTTAGTCTTATCGGGCAACCGGGAGTGATTGGAGAAATCGTAGCAGGTATTGTCTTGGGGCCTTCTGTTTTGGGACTTTTTTCCCCGGAAGCTTTTCATTTTCTGTTCCCTGTCCATTCGCTGACCAATCTTGAATTGCTGAGTCAGGTCGGGCTGATCCTTTTCATGTTCGTTATCGGTATGGAACTGGACTTCAGTGTGCTGAAAAATAAGATAAATGAAACGCTGGTGATCAGTCATGCCGGTATTTTAGTACCTTTCTTTTTGGGTATCCTGTCTTCTTATTGGATTTACGAAACGTATGCCGCCGATCATACTCCTTTTCTGCCTTTTGCCTTGTTTATAGGCATCTCCATGAGTATTACCGCTTTCCCCGTGCTGGCGCGTATCATTCAGGAACGAAATATGACCAAAACTCCTTTGGGGACTCTTGCGATTGCTTCTGCAGCTAATGATGATGTGACTGCATGGTGTTTGCTGGCTGTTGTTATTGCTATTTCAAAGGCGGGTAGCTTTGCCAGTGCTCTCTATTCTGTGGGATTGGCTGTAGCGTATATTGCAGTCATGTTTTTGGTTGTGCGTCCGTTTTTGAAAAAGGTGGGAGAGGTGTATGCCAATAAGGAGGCGATCAATAAAACGTTTGTGGCATTTATCCTGCTGATTTTGATTATTTCTTCCTGTCTGACAGAGATTATCGGTATTCATGCTTTGTTCGGAGCATTCATGGCAGGAGTGGTGATGCCGTCGAATCTGGGTTTCCGAAAGGTGATGATGGAAAAGGTGGAAGACATTTCTTTGGTTTTCTTCCTGCCGTTATTCTTTGCTTTCACAGGTTTGCGTACGGAGATAGGTCTGATCAATAGTCCGGAGTTATGGATGGTGTGTTTGCTGCTAGTGACAGTGGCCATAGTCGGTAAGCTCGGTGGCTGTGCCATAGCTGCCCGTCTGGTAGGTGAGTCATGGAAGGATAGTCTGACGGTGGGTACTTTAATGAATACGCGCGGATTGATGGAGCTGGTGGCATTGAATATTGGTTACGAAATGGGAGTTCTTCCCCCGTCTATTTTCGTAATTTTGGTCATTATGGCGCTAGTTACAACCTTTATGACCACTCCGCTGCTACATTTGGTCGAACGTTTCTTTGTACATCGGGAAGAAAAGTTATCTTTGAAGCGCAAACTTATATTTTGCTTTGGTCGTCCGGAGTCCGGGCGCAGTCTGCTTTCCATTTATGATTTGTTATTCGGGAAGCAGTTGAAGAAAGAACATGTGATTGCAGCGCATTATACAGTGGGTACGGATTTGAATCCGTTGGATGCACAGCATTATGAAAGCGAAAGCTTTGCTTTACTTAATCAAAGAGCTGTCGAACTGAATATTCAGGTAGACAATCACTATCGGGTGACGGATAAGCTAGTACAGGAAATGATTCATTTTATTCGCAAAGAGCACCCTGATATGTTGCTTTTAGGAGCCGGTAGCCATTACCGTCCCGAAATGCCGGGAACTCCGGGAGCTATTTTATGGCTGACGCTCTTCCGTGATAAGATTGACGACATAATGGAACAGGTGAAATGTCCTGTTGCCGTATTTGTGAATCGTAGTTATCGGGAAGGAGCACTGGTTAGTTTTGTTCTGGGAGGAATGATTGATGTATTCCTGCTTTCGTATCTGAATATAATGTTGCAAAACGGTCATTCGGTGCGCCTTTTCCTTTTTGAAACGGACGATGAAGAGTTTCATCAGTGCATAGATGACTTGTTGGCTCATTATGCTGATCAGATAGTAGTGGTGTGGTTTGCAGGAGTGGAAGAATTAGTAACCAAAGAGAAAGATGGATTGCTGGTAATGAGCCATCTTTCCTATACAAAATTATCCGAGGATGAGCTTGTGATGCGGGAATTGTCATCGTTGCTGGTTATTCGTCGGAATAAGAATAAGGGAGAAAAAAATGAAAGACTTGAAATTGGATGAGCATACAGGTTTAGTACTTGAAGGAGGCGGAATGCGGGGAGTATTCACTTGTGGGGTACTTGACTATTTAATGGATCATGATATTCGTTTTCCTTATGTGATCGGGGTATCGGCAGGAGCCTGTAACGGCTTGTCGTATGCATCCCGTCAGCGTGGTCGTGCCAAGTTCAGTAATATTGACCTGCTGGAGAAATACAATTATATCGGCCTGAAGCATCTGCTCAGGAAGCGTAACATTCTCGACTTTGATTTACTTTTCAACGAATTTCCCGAACATATTCTTCCTTATGATTATGATACATACTTTGCTTCTCCCGAACGTTTCGTGATGGTAACCACGAATTGTATGACAGGAGAAGCTAACTATTTTGAAGAGAAACGGGATAAAAGCCGTGTGATTGATATTGTCCGGGCGTCCAGTAGCCTGCCTTTTGTTTGTCCTGTCACTTACGTGGATGATGTTCCGATGCTTGATGGAGGAATTGTTGATTCTATTCCCTTGCAGAGAGCTATTGCGGACGGTTACACCCGTAATGTGGTTGTACTTACCCGTAATCGCGGTTACCGGAAAGACACGAAAGATATCCGTATTCCATCCTTTGTCTACCGGAAATATCCGAAGTTGCGCGAGGCATTGAGTCGTCGGTGTGCAGTTTACAATAAACAGCTGGAAATGGTGGAACAGATGGAAGATGAAGGAAAGATCATCGTCATCCGTCCGCAGAAACCGGTGATGGTGGACCGGATTGAACGGGATGTACAGAAACTGACAGAATTTTATGAGGAAGGATACGACTGTGCAAGAAACCTGTTCGAATTCTAAGTAAATAATAAATGACCTGTTTTGTTGATAGTCTGCATGAAGAATGCGGACTATATCTGTGATATTTATATATTTCTGTATAATATTTCTACAAATACTCTTCTTTTTCTTCAATTAATCCGATTTTAAGTCATTATTAATTCGTTTTTGTGGTATTTATTAAGGGATGCCCCTTTACTTTGCTGAAAAATATTTTTGGGCAGACTTAATAACATAACATGAAAAATAAAAGAATAACATGGTAAAAAGGTTTGATTGGTTGTTGGTGTGTTTATTGTTTTCAATAGGGGTGATGGCACAATCCGGCGGGAAACAGTATAATTCTTACAAGGGATTGGTCATGGCAGGTTATCAGGGGTGGTTCAACACCCCTGGTGACGGCTCGGGCCGTGGTTGGCATCATTATAATGGACGTAATGGTTTTCGGCCGGGGTCATGCTCGGTAGACCTTTGGCCTGAAGTGTCGGAGTATAAGAAACTCTATAAGACTGAGTTTTCCTTTGCTGACGGTAAACCGGCTTATGTTTTTTCTTCTCATGATGAATCTACGGTAGATGTACATTTTAAATGGATGCAGGAGTATGGACTGGACGGAGTATTTATGCAACGTTTTATTACGGAGATACGGAACGAAAGCGGATTGAAACATTTTAATAAGGTGTTGAATTCAGCGATGAAATCTGCTAATAAATACGAACGGGCTATCTGCGTGATGTACGACCTGAGCGGCATGCAACCGGGAGAAGAGCAGTTATTGCTGAAAGATATAGCAGAAATAGCAGAACGCTATTCTTTAAAAGACCATGCAAAGAACCCCTCTTATCTGTATCACAATGGTAAACCGCTGGTTACGGTTTGGGGAGTCGGATTTAATGATAATCGTCGCTATGGGCTGAAAGAAGCCGCTCATATTATTGACGGCTTGAAGTCACAGGGATTCAGTGTGATGCTTGGAGTACCTACGCAGTGGCGTACACTGAATGGGGACACAGAATCAGATCCCCGCCTGCATGAGCTTATCCGAAAATGTGATATCATGATGCCTTGGTTTGTAGGGCGTTATAATGAAACGACTTATCCCAAGTATCAGAAACTGGTGGAAGAAGATATTCAGTGGGCAAAAAAGAATCAGGTAGATTATGCTCCGCTGGTTTTCCCCGGTTTCTCATGGGGAAATCTGAAGGGGAAAGATCATAATTCGTTTATTCCCCGCAATAAAGGTTCTTTCCTTTGGACACAATTGATGGGAGCCATTCGGGCGGGTGCTGAAATGATCTACGTGGCTATGTTTGATGAAATAGATGAAGGGACGGCCATCTTTAAATGTGCTAAGAAGGTGCCCGTAGGTAAAAGTACATTTGTACCCCTTGAAGAAGGCGTGGAAAGCGATCATTATTTGAAATTGGTGGGAGAGGCCGCTAAGATTTTAAGAAAGGAAAAAGCTGTGGCATTTAGTACAAAGCTGGATACGAAAAGTCCGAATCCTTTTATCCGGCATATGTATACCGCTGACCCGTCAGCGCATGTATGGGAAGATGGCAGATTGTATGTGTACGCTTCTCATGACATTGCTCCTCCGCGCGGATGCGACTTGATGGACCGCTATCATGTATTCTCGACCGATGATATGATTAACTGGACGGATCATGGAGAAATCCTGAGTTCCGACCAGGTGCCGTGGGGACGGAAAGAAGGAGGTTTTATGTGGGCTCCGGATTGTGCTTACAGAAACGGCACCTACTATTTCTACTTCCCCCATCCCAGCGAAACAGACTGGAATGATAGCTGGAAGATCGGTGTAGCTACCAGTGACAAGCCTGCGGAGGGATTCAAAGTACAGGGATATATTGAGGGAATGGATCCGATGATCGATCCTTGTGTATTTGTGGACGATGACGGACAGGCCTATATCTACAATGGTGGCGGTGGCACCTGCAAAGGTGGCAAACTGAAAGATAATATGATAGAACTGGATGGCCCCATGCGGACTATGGAGGGACTCTCAGACTTCCACGAAGCGACCTGGATACATAAGTATAACGGAAAATATTACTTGTCTTATTCTGATAATCACGACGACGGAGAAAAACATAACCGAATGTGTTATGCCATCAGTGATTCACCTCTGGGGCCTTGGGAATACAAGGGAATTTACATGGAACCCACCGATAGTTATACCAACCACGGCTCTATTGTCGAGTTCAAGGGACAATGGTATTCTTTCTATCACAACAGTGCATTGTCCGGTCATGATTGGCTGCGCTCTATCTGTGTGGACAAACTGTACTACAATCCGGACGGCACTATAAAAATGGTGAAGCAGACTAAATAACAGATAGATCGATACACAGGCAATTAATAAATAGAATCCTTATAATAGTTGAAAAACGAATATAGCATGAAAAACAAAATGAAATGGATATTGGCAGTAGGATTATTGTCATGTTCGGTAGCAATGGCACAGCAACAGAGTGATATATTATCGGTATCTGCTTCTGCAAATGCAGAAAATGCTGCTTTAGCCTTTGACAGGAATGTAAAAACGATGTGGACAATCCCTTCTCAGGCACTAAAGGCTGAACAATGGCTGATGTTTACCATTCAGCAGCCCGGAGATGTTTGTGAACTGGACCTTCAGATGCAGGGTATCAATAAGAATGAACTGAAAGAAGTACTGGATATCTTTGTCACTTATGACCCCATGAATCTGGGAACTCCCGTGAACTACCGGATCGAAGGGAGCGACAAACAGATGAAAGTCAAATTCACTCCTAAATACGGTGCACACGTCAAGCTGAATTTTAAGCCAGGAAAGCTGGATAAGCCTTTCTCTCTGAAAGAAATTTCAGTTCTTGTGGCAGAAAAGGTATTGACGGACAGTCAGGGAAAAGTAACCGACCGTCGGTATATGGACGCGTCACTGCCGGTAGAAGAACGGGTGGAAAGTTTGTTGGCAGTGATGACTCCGGAGGATAAAATGGAACTGATCCGTGAAGGATGGGGTATTCCCGGTATTCCTCATTTGTACGTGCCTCCTATCACAAAGGTAGAAGCGGTGCATGGTTTCTCTTATGGTAGCGGTGCTACTATCTTCCCCCAGGCTTTGGCGATGGGAGCTACCTGGAACAGGAAGCTGACGGAAGAAGTGGCTATGGTGATCGGAGACGAGACAGTGGCTGCCAATACCAAACAGGCATGGTCGCCGGTGTTGGACGTTGCACAGGATGCACGTTGGGGGCGCTGTGAAGAAACCTTTGGAGAAGACCCTGTATTGGTGTCACAAATAGGAGGTGCATGGATCAAAGGATACCAGTCCAGAGGATTGTTTACTACTCCCAAGCATTTCGGCGGACATGGTGCCCCGTTGGGCGGACGTGATTCACATGATATAGGACTGTCCGAACGTGAGATGCGCGAGATTCATCTGGTTCCGTTCCGTCATGCGATCCGTAATTATGACTGCCAGTCTTTGATGATGGCCTATTCCGACTATATGGGAGTTCCGGTTGCCAAGAGCAAAGAACTGCTGCAACAGATATTGCGTCAGGAATGGGGATTCAACGGGTTCATCGTCAGTGACTGTGGCGCTATCGGAAATCTGACAGCCCGTAAACACTACACGGCAAAAGATAAGATTGAAGCTGCCAATCAGGCATTGGCTGCCGGCATTGCGACCAATTGCGGTGATACTTACAATAATAAAGAAGTGATTCAGGCGGCAAAAGACGGTCGTATCAATATGGAAGATCTGGACAATGTATGCCGTACGATGCTGGGTACGATGTTCCGCAACGAACTTTTTGAAAAGAACCCTTGCAAACCACTGGACTGGAAGAAAATATACCCGGGATGGAACTCGGACAGCCATAAGGAAATGGCACGTCAGGCGGCACGTGAATCAATTGTAATGCTGGAAAACAAAGAGAATCTTCTTCCTTTGTCAAAGACACTGCGTACGATTGCGGTACTGGGTCCCGGTGCAGATGACCTGCAGCCGGGCGATTACACTCCGAAATTGCTTCCGGGACAACTGAAATCGGTATTGACAGGTATCAAAGGTGCAGTAGACAAGCAGACCAAAGTTCTTTATGAACAGGGATGTGACTTTACCAATCCGGACGAAACCAATATTCCGAAAGCTGTGAAGGCAGCTTCCCAATCAGATGTCGTGATTATGGTACTGGGTGACTGCTCTACCAGTGAAGCGACCAATGATGTCCGTAAGACATGTGGAGAAAATAACGACTGGGCGACTTTAATCCTTCCGGGCAAACAGCAGGAATTGCTGGAAGCAGTCTGTGCAACAGGAAAGCCGGTGATACTGATTCTTCAGGCAGGCCGTCCTTATGATATTCTGAAAGCATCCGAAATGTGCAAGGCTATCTTAGTAAACTGGTTGCCGGGACAAGAAGGTGGTCCGGCTATGGCAGATGTACTGTTTGGTGATTACAATCCTGCCGGTCGCCTGCCGATGACATTCCCGCGTCACGTAGGACAACTTCCTTTGTATTATAACTTCAAGACTTCAGGACGCCGTTACGAATATGTAGATATGGAATATTATCCGCTTTACCGTTTCGGATTCGGACTTAGCTACACTTCATTCGAATATTCTAATCTGAAGATACAGGAAAAGGCGAATGGCAATGTGGAAGTTCAGGCTACAGTGAAGAACGTAGGAAGCCGTGCGGGTGATGAAGTCGCTCAGCTATATGTGACGGATATGTATGCCAGTGTGAAAACCCGTGTTATGGAATTGAAAGACTTTGCCCGTATTCATTTGCAGCCGGGAGAATCGAAGACTGTTTCGTTTGAAATGACTCCATATGATATTTCATTGCTCAATGACCGGATGGACAGAGTCGTGGAAAAAGGAGAGTTTAAGATCATGGTAGGCGGAATGAGTCCCGATTACGTAGCTAAAAATGAAATCAAACATAGTGTAGGCTATAGTGATAACAAGAAAGGTGTCACGGGAATGCTTAATTATACACATGAGTTTGGTGCCAATTTCGATCTTGCCGTGTCCAAGGTAGAAGAGAACCTTGTCAAGAATCAGAAGACAGTGTGGGTGAGTGTGAAAAATACAGGTACGTTGATGGATATCGGTAAGGTGGAAATGTTTGTGGATGGTAAGAAGGTGGGAGATGCCATTCATTATGAACTGGGAGCAGGCGAAGAAAAACTGATTCCGTTCAAGCTGGCAAAAGAGAATAAGCAGCCTGTAGCGTTTACGACCAAATACAAGATGGTGTCTTTATAAGATTCCTTTAATAGTAAATGAATGATAACTTTTACCGGATAAGTGATATGTATCAGAAGCTTATAACCAGTTTTGGACTGTTACTGATTGTTTCCAGTCTCTTCGTAAGGGCAACCGAACCGGTTCATGACGTACCGGTCAAGATACGAATCGCTGACTTTAAGGATGCCAAGGTCGGTGCTGTAAGCTATACATTTGATGATGGATTGCGCAATCAGTATCTGATTGCTGCTCCCATCATGGAGAAGTTGCAGATACCGGGAACATTCTTTGTCATTCCCGGGCAGGTCTCGGTTACGCTGCAGGAAGCTGAGGCCAAGAAGCCGGGTGCATGGGGAGGTGTTACCTGGGAGGAGATACGTACATTGGCGGCTAAAGGTTTTGAAATCGGTAATCATGGGTACAGTCATAAGAATCTGGTGACTCAGGTAAAAGAACCGGAAGAACTTGAACATGAGATAGAAAATAGTGCCGATATGATCCGAAAGGAAACGGGTATTTTCCCCGTTTCTTTTTGTTACCCTTACAACAGCTTCAATGAGCAAGTCGAAAAGATCGTAGAAAAACGTCATGTTGTAGCCCGTACTTTTCAGCAAGGCATTGGAGCCAGAGATACCACGGCAGAGAATATCAATCAATGGGTTGATAAACTGATTAGCCAGAGGAAATGGGGCGTAGCTATGATTCACGGTTTGACAGACGGATTTGATCCGCTTCGCCCTGATGTTTTTGAATCTCATCTGACTTATGCGAAGAAGCATGAAAAAGATCTTTGGATCGATACTTTCGGTACTATCGGCCGATACATCAGACAGCGTGATGCGACCACTATCAAGGACGTGAAAATCGATTCTAATTTAGTGTCTTTTATTCTGAATTGTAATTTAAATAAAGAACAGTTTGATATTCCGCTGACTCTCGTTATCTTAACGGAAAACAAAGTAACTGAGGCGAAGGCGAAACAAGGAAGGGAATCCCTTCCTGTCACGATACAGGATAAACAAATAATGATTCACTGTACTCCCGATTCCAAACGGGTCACAGTGAAATGGAAATATAGTAATGTAGATATAGACTTATAAATAAAATGAAACGACTTCTTTTCATATCATGGATATTCTTGTTGTCCGTAAGCTTTGGGCTGACAAAGATGAAAGCCGATGTACGGATGCCGCTGATCTTCGGTGATCACATGGTGTTGCAGCAAGACACAAAGATTGCCATCTTTGGATGGGCTGATGCCGGAGAAACCGTAGAGGTAGTCTTTGCCGGACAGAAAGTGAAAACGACTGCTGACACTGACGGAACATGGAGAGTGAACCTGAAACCGATAAAAACAAAGAAAGAAGGGCAGACTCTGACGATTGCCGGTAAGAACAAACTTGTCTACTCGGATGTGTTGGTAGGCGATGTATGGGTTGCTTCCGGACAATCGAATATGGAATGGGGGATGAAGGTAAGAAAAGAATATGCTGACGATATAGCCGCTTCGGAAGATCCTTTGCTGCGTTTGTTCTTTGTTCCCAAGAATACGTCGTTAGAGCCATTGACCGATATTGAAGTTCCTCAGGGAACATCTAACCCCGAACGGGCTGCCAGATGGGTGCTTTGTACACCGGAGATGTTGGCTAAGATCAATGGACAGGGCTTTTCGGCAACAGCTTATTACTTTGCACGTGATATGCGTGCTGCAAACGGACGCCCGTTGGGAGTTATCCAGTCCGCATGGGGAGGTACGCGTGCAGAAGCCTGGACCAGCCTTTCCGGATTGAAACAAGAACCGGCTTTGGCTCACTATGTAGCTGCGTATGAGAAGAATGTGAAAGATAATCCGGAAATACTCGCCACTTATCCACAGAAGCAGAAAGAATTTGATGAAGCGGTAAGGGAATGGGATAAAACGGTAGGAAAAGAATGGAATCAGGCACAAAAAGAATGGGCGATAGCTGTGCAGGCAGCACAAGCAGCAGGAAAGCCGGCTCCTCCCAAACCACAGCCCAGAGTTCCCCGTCCGCCCAATCCGCGTAAACCGAATGGGGGAAATAACGGTCCGTCCAATCTGTTTAACGCAATGATTTCTCCTTTAATCCCTTTGAGTATAAAGGGAGTCATCTGGTATCAGGGAGAATTTAACTCCGGCGGCTCTGGAAAAGAATATGCTACCTTGTTCTCCCGGATGATTACGGATTGGAGAGAGAAATGGGGAATCGGTGATTTTCCTTTCGTATATGTGCAGCTTCCCAATTTCGAACCGGTAGATCCCGAGCCGTCTGTCGAAGGAAACGGCTGGCGCTGGGTACGGGAAGGACAGCTGAAGGCCTTGAATCTGCCCAACACGGCAATGGCTGTGACAATCGATGTAGGAGATCCTTTCGATTTGCATCCGGTAGATAAATACGATGTCGGACACCGGCTGGCTCTTGCTGCCCGGAAACTGGCGTACGGAGAGAAAATTGTCGGCATGGGACCTCTTTATAAAAAGATGTCTGTGAAAGGAAATAAGATCATTCTGGAGTTTACCAATCAGGGTAAAAAACTGGTGATGGGAACTTCTCCGTACATTCCGGCAGGAAAGCCGCCTCATCCGAAACCGACGAAGCTGACAGGCTTCGGCATTGCGGGAGCGGACCGTAAGTTTGTATGGGCGGATGCGGTGATTGAAGGAAATAAGGTGATTGTGTCTAGCAGTGAAGTGGCTGTACCTGTGGCCGTACGTTACGGATTTTCCAATAGCCCCCGTTGTAACCTGTATAATGAGAAAGGCTTGCCGGCATCTCCTTTCCGTACGGACAGCTGGGATAAATAACACGAACCGACGAACTAATAAACAGAAAAACACCATGAAAAGAGCTACTTCCCTATTAATGGCAAGCGTATTGGCAGGATGTATCGCTTCCTGCTCATCAGAGAAACGAATACCCCGGCATCGGATTGTAACGAATCCGATCAACCTGAACTATCGTTTCCAGCCGAAAGACGAATCGCGTCGCGAAGCCGCCGATCCGGTCTTGGAATACTTTAAAGGATATTACTATCTGTTTGCTTCCAAGTCCGGAGGTTACTGGCGTTCTGAAGATTTAGCGGATTGGGAATACATTCCCTGCACTACCATACCGACTCTGGAGGATTATGCTCCTACCATTCTTCCTGTCGGAGATACGCTGTACTTTACCGCTTCCAGCGGTAAAACTCAGATATTCAAGAATGCCCATCCTGAAAAGGATGCGTGGGAACCGGTAGATACGAAGCTGACTTACCGGCTTCATGATCCGGCTTTCTATAGAGACGATGATGGAAAAGTGTATATGTATTGGGGATGCTCGGATAAAGATCCTATCATGGGAGTGGAAGTAGATCCGAAAGACGGTTTCCGTGCCATTGGAGAAGCCAGAGCGTTGATCGAACACCACGGAGATAAATATGGATGGGAAGTGCCCGGAAAGAATAATGAAGAGCCGCGTCAGGGATGGAATGAAGGACCTTGTATGCTGAAATATGAAGGACGTTATTATTTGCAGTATGCAGCTCCGGGTACTCAGTATCGCATCTATGGTGACGGGATTTATGTAGGAGATAACCCGTTGGGACCTTTTGAATATATGGAAGATAATCCATTCTCCTTTAAGCCGGGCGGATTTATCGGTGGGGCAGGGCATGGCCATACCTTTCAGGATAAGTATGGCAACTACTGGCATATAGCATCTATGACAATCTCCGTTCGCCATTCTTTTGAACGGAGACTGGGACTTTTTCCGGTAGCAATCTCTGCCCGCAACGGAATGTATGCCCATACAGCCTGGTCGGATTATCCTTTCTATATACCCGACAAAAAGGTGGACTTCAATAAGACCGATCTGAGTATGGGATGGAATCTGCTTTCTTTCCGGAAACCTGTTTCCGATTCCTCCTCTCTTCCCGGCTATGAACCGGACAAAGCCAATGATGAACAAATCGAAACCTGGTGGGCCGCTCAAACCGGAAAGAAGGGAGAATGGCTTCAGATTGACATGGAAACTCCGGTGACGGTCAATGCGATACACGTGAACTTTGCCGATCATCATTTTAAAGTATTTGCACCTCATCCTCCTGTTGTTTATCAGTTCTTGATAGAAGGTTCGGCAGATGGAAAGGAGTGGATGAATCTCGTTGATGAAAGAGAGAATAAGAAAGATGAGCCTCATCGTCTTTTCACGTTAGATAAGCCTGCAAAACTCAGATATCTGCGAATCAGTAATTCGAAAGAGCTGGAAGGATGTTTTTCTTTGTCCGGTTTCCGCATATTCGGTAAGGGGGAAGGGACTGCACCGTCCGCAGTGACCGGTTTTCGGGCGATACGGGATGACAGTGACCGGAGAATTTACCGTTTTACATGGGATGCTCAGACAGGGGCTACCGGATATATCCTACAATGGGGAACGCAGAAAGACAAGTTAACGCATTCAGTGACGGTATACGATAATCAGTATGAGGCCCGTTACTTCAACAGGGATTCGGAATATTATTTCTCTATAAAGGCATTTAATGAGAATGGTAATTGATTGATTGAAAGGAGGGTTGAGCATGAAGAAAGATAGAAGCAGTATACGGAGAATCGTTTTGCAGAGTTTTAGATGTGGTTTGTTCATTGTTGGCGGATTACTTTCTGAGACGATGACGGCACAAAACCGGGCAGTGGTGTTCGACCGTGATTTCTCTCCGGCGGAAGGCTTGGTTATTCCACAGGAAAAGCCGTATCGGGATGAAGTCTGCCTGAACGGATTTTGGGATTTACAATGTGTTGCAGTCCTTTCTTCATGGAAAAGCGGTTCGGGAATAGCTCCGGAACTGTCTGCCCCCAAACCGGACCAGTGGGAGAAAGTAAAGATCAAAATACCTTCTGCAATCAATGTGAATGACTGGGGAAGAGGCAGTAAGGTCGGTGAAGGAACACAACGTCCGTATGCGCCGGGATCAGTCTACTTTCCAAGTTATCCCGAACATTGGGTACATACCCGTATGGGGTGGCTGCGCCGTAACTTCCGGATTCCTGCGGATTGGGAGCAAAAGCGGATTCTGCTTCATTTCGAAGCTGTTGCGGGAGATTGTGTGATACAGGTGAATGGAAAAGAGATTTGCCGGAACTTTGATGCTCATCTTCCTTTTGAGGCGGATATTACAGCGTATGTGAATCGTGAAGGTGAGAATGAGCTGTTGGTTGGAGTAAGAGATACCAAGTTATTCGACAAGTCGCATCCCGTCTATCAGAAAATGGGAGCGACTTATCCTACCGGTTCCAATACTGATTATTTATTGGGTATCTGGCAGGATGTATATATGTTTGCTGTGCCTGAGATACGGATTACGGATGTATTTGTACAACCGTGGGTAGATAAGAATGAGCTGAAGGTAGAAGTAGAATTGATAAATCTTTCACCGGAAAAGGCGAGCCTGACATTGAATGGCGAAGTCCGGGAATGGGTGAACCAGGCAGGAAAGGATATTCTGACAGCTCCGGAGATAAAATGGACGTTGGGGAGCACGGCGCTTACCATGCCTGTTACTACTGTTACGCTTCAAAAAGGAGAGAAGAAGAAAGTTGTTATTACTCAACATCCGGATCATCGATTGAAATTCTGGACTCCGGATACTCCGGACTTATATACTCTGCTGTTGACCGTAAACGGAAAGAAGCAGGTCTATGACTGCAAGGCAACCCGTTTCGGATGGAGACAGTTTAAGATTGTCGGCGATGAATTTCAGCTGAACGGAAAGAAAATACAGTGTTTCGGAGATATCCAGCATCCATTTAGTGCTTATATCTGTTCGCGACGCTTTGCTTATGCGTGGTATCAGATGATCAAGGACTTTGGTGGAAATGCGGTTCGCCCGCACGCGCAGCCCTGGCCGCGTGTTTACTATGAATTGGCAGATGAAATGGGATTGATGGTACTGGATGAAACGGCTTTGTTCGGTAGTTCCATTCGTCTGAATCTTGAAGAAGACGTAACATGGCAGCGTTCACATAAGCATTTGGAACGTCTGATCATGCGCGACCGTAACCATCCCTCGGTCATAGGATGGAGCGCGGGGAATGAAATGTTTGCTATCGCTTTATTGAATAAGCCGGCAAAGGAGGTCGCCGCCGTTTGGGATGACAAACTGGTGGAACTGACAGGAAGTGCCCGTCAGTTTGATCCGACCCGTGACTTTCTGACGTTGGACGGTGATCGCGATATGGACGGACGTCTGCCTGTATGGAGCAAACACTTTTCTCATGGTCTGAAACTGGACGATTTACCCAAAGGACTGAATAAACCTTTGATCGTAGGTGAATCCGGGGCAACTTATTACGGGCGTCCTCATCAGCTATATCCTTTTGTCGGAGAGAAAGCCTATTTGTCTTATGAAGGGCGCAGTGAAGCATTGGCAATCGATGTCTTTCAGAATGTGAAACAGATGGCCATTCCTTATCTGGCGTATTATTCTCCTTCGGAAGTATGTTGGTTCGGCTTGGAGCACATGAATCTGGGATACCATGATTTTAGCCGCCTTCCGAATCTGTCGGATGGAATCTTTGCCGGCAAACCGTATGAAGAAGGCAAACCGGGATATCAATATGAACGTATCCCTCCTTATGTAACCACTTTTAATCCGGGATTGGACAGTTCGCTTCCTTTATATAAACCGCTTCCGATGTTTAATGCACTGAAAGCGGCATTGAACGGTGGCGAATGGACTGCATTCAAAGAAGTAAAACATCCTGTGAAACCGGAATTACCTTCCCCTGTCTATGCTGTTGCATATTTAGCCGGAAAGGCGAATCCGGATTTAATCCGTTTCCTGACTGAATCCGGTATTTCATTAACAGAGAATCCGGGAAAAGCAAACCTATGGATAGTAGATGCGGAACAAGTGACAACGGCAGATTTGCAAGGATTACAATCCGCTTTGAAAAAATGGAGGAAGAAGGGCGGTATGTTGCTGGCATTGGGCAGCGGAGAGAAGTTGAGTGCGGACTTCTGCCGATGGTTGCCCGATGAAGTCAGGCTGACGAAACGTAAAGCCACTGCTTTGGAGATGAACAGAAGTACTTACTGGGGAAACTATTTTGAACTTCCCGATCTATATTTCGGTGAAATGGAAGGAGACCGTTACATCTTGAAGCAAGGGCTGGCGGGAGCATTGGTGGAAAAAGGCAATGTCATATTAAAAGCTTCCCGCACGGACTGGAATTTATTTAATACTTCTCCCGAACACTGGAAATGCGCTCAGGTCGTCTTGTATGAAGCATTACAAAAGCCGGAAGGAGCAGCTTTGATCACATATCCGTTGCAGGATAAGACAGATTTGGTTCTGTCAGTCATAGATTATCGCTTGCAGACGAAAGAAACAACTGCCTTCTGGAACTCGATGTTCCATGTAATGGGCATTGCGACAGACGGAGGCGGTTTCAAGTCTCACGGGGTAAAGGAGAAGAAACATGACTTGTTGATGGATGGTCCGGTAGATTAATAAAAACAGATAATAGGATAGAAAAATGATCATGATGAAAAGGTATAAAAAGATTTTGTTGACAGGTGTGTTGTCAGCCTTGTCTTGTTCGTTCGTTCACGCACAGGAGCTATACAAGAATGAAAATGCGCCTGTACATGAACGGGTAATGGATTTGATTTCCCGTTTGACGGTGGAAGAGAAGATCAGTTTGCTTCGTGCCACTTCTCCCGGTATTCCCCGTTTGGGTATCGATAAGTACTATCATGGCAATGAAGCATTGCATGGAGTAGTACGTCCCGGACGTTTCACCGTATTTCCACAAGCCATCGGACTGGCAGCTACCTGGAATCCGGAGTTGCAGAAAAGGGTCGCTACAGTAATCTCGGATGAGGCACGTGCCCGTTGGAACGAGCTGGATCAGGGAAGAGAACAGAAAGAACAATTCAGCGATGTGCTGACTTTCTGGTCGCCTACTGTGAACATGGCACGTGACCCGCGTTGGGGACGGACACCGGAAACGTATGGAGAAGACCCTTTCCTGAGTGGAATAATGGGAACAGCCTTTGTGAACGGACTGCAAGGAGATGATCCGCATTACCTGAAAATCGTTTCTACTCCCAAGCATTTTGCCGCCAACAACGAAGAGCATAATCGCTTTGTCTGCAATCCACAGATATCGGAGAAACAATTGCGTGAATATTACTTTCCTGCTTTCGAAATGTGTGTGAAGGAAGGAAAAGCCGCTTCCATCATGTCCGCCTATAATGCGCTGAATGATGTGCCCTGCACGCTGAATCCGTGGCTGCTGCAAAAGGTGTTGCGTCAGGACTGGGGATTTCAGGGATATGTCGTTTCCGATTGTGGCGGACCTGCCTTGCTGGTCAATGCCCATAAATATGTAAAGACGAAGGAGGCGGCCGC
>OHQO01000556.1_pt1 | contig 18053 bp, 15 predicted proteins | sample 1578051 | NCBI WGS metagenome assembly OHQO01 (sample SAMEA3879592, study PRJEB24766) | human gut metagenome | biome: human-associated habitat; feature: feces | place: USA | collected 1985/1987 | reverse complement strand
CTTTTCGCACGACTAACTAACCAGAAAAGTAATCATAGATTCCATGAGAGAACAAACAGCAGAGGTTAGCGCCCCTATTGAACAAGAGTTTTTGTCGGTGATCCGCGAATATGAACGGGTGATCTACAAGGTATGCTATCTGTATGCCAATCCCAATGCTCCTCTCAATGATCTGTATCAGGATGTGGTACTGAATCTTTGGAAAGCCTATCCCAAATTCAGAAAAGAATGTAAGGTTTCCACCTGGATTTACCGTATTGCCCTCAACACCTGTATCAGCTTCTATCGTAAAGAAAAGAATGTGCCAGAAATAGTCAGCCTCACCAGAGATACCGACTGGGCCATAGAAGCACACGACCCGATCAACGAAATGTTGAAACAGCTTTATCAGATGATTAACCAACTGGGACAACTCGACAAATCAATTATCCTGCTTTATCTTGAAGACAAAAGTTACGAAGATATTGCGGAGATCACCGGACTGACGGTGACCAATGTGGCTACCAAACTGAGCCGTATCAAAGACAAACTAAAAAAAATGAAAAAGGAGTAATCATATATGGAACTGGAAGAACTGAAAAAATCATGGAATGCCCTGGATGAGCACTTAAAAGACAAGGAGCTGATCAAAGAGGAAGAACTTGGCAAACTGATAGGACATGCAGACAAAGGTATCCATGCCATTGCCCGGCTGAATATCAAACTAATCCTGATTTCTTTGCCGGTATTGGTCTTATTCCTGCTGGAAGTCCTGTTGCACGGCAGACTGAATCCGATCTATATCATTATCATTCTATCGTGGATTCCCGCACTCTACTGGGACATCACCACCACCCGTTTTCTACAACAGACGAAAGTGGACGAAATGCCTCTGATAGAGGTGATCAGTCGTGTCAACCGCATCCACCGATGGATGATTCGGGAACGTCTGATTGCTACTGCTTTCCTTCTTATACTGGCAGTACTCTCATTTATTTATTGGCAGATATGGCAATATGGAATAGCCATCATTCTGTTTTTTATCCTGCTTTGGGGAGCTGGGCTGGGGCTGATCTTGTGGATTTATCGCAAGAAATTCCTGAACCGTATTCAGGAAATCAAGAAGAACCTGGACGAACTTAAAATCATAGACAGTTGACCAAAGTCAGATGCTTCGCCTATTTCAACTAAAAATTTAATATCCGTGCTGTTATGTTGCAACGCCTATTTATATTTTTACTTATTTTCCTTATTCTACCGGACATTTATCTGTATCTCAGATTTATCGTTCATCTGACGGCAAAACGCTGGCTGAGAATCCTCTACTGGCTGCCTGCTTTCCTGTTATCCACAGGATTACTTTATCTGGTTTACTTCTCCAATAACGCCTTTGCCGAACGCCATACACAGGCTATTGGATGGTTTTCCATCTTTTTCTTCCTATTTACGGCTCCTAAACTATTGCTGTCTCTCTGCACGATTATCGGGGTACCTTTCCACAAATGGCTACGGTGGCCCCGAACTCCCTTTATCTGTACCGGGCTGACATTAGCCGTGATTTCTATCGTAATGATCATCTACGGGTCTTTTATCGGACGCACGCAGTTTGACGTCAAAGAGGTAACTTATTCCTCGCCCAAGCTTCCATCAGCTTTCGATGGATACCGTATTGTCCAGTTATCAGATATTCACATCGGAAGTTGGCAGGGAAATACTTCCGCTATTCAGAAGTTAGTAAAACTGGTGAATGAGCAACAGGCCGATCTTATTGTCTTTACCGGAGATCTGGTTAATCATCGTGCAGTCGAACTAAATGATTTTCAAGATATACTGTCCGGACTGAAAGCCAAAGATGGAGTCTACTCCATTTTAGGAAATCATGATTACGGCCCTTATTTCCGCTGGAAAAGCCAGCAAGAGCAAGACGATAATCTGAATGATCTCCTGCAAAGACAAGCCGCTATGGGCTGGAAGTTATTGAATAATTCTCATACGATTCTGATTCAGGGCAGCGACAGTATCGCCCTTATTGGAGTTGAAAACGAAGGAGAACCGCCTTTCTCCCAATATGCTGACCTCCCCGAAGCGATGCGGGGAACCGAAGGAATGTTCCAGATACTTTTAAGCCATAACCCTACCCACTGGAGATGGGAAGTACTCCCACAAACAGACATCGATTTAATGCTGGCAGGGCATACCCACGCTATGCAGTTAAAATTCGGGAATCATTCTCCTTCCTCTTATATCTATCCCGAATGGAGCGGGATGTATCTGGAAGGGACACGTGGTTTGTACGTAAATGAAGGCATCGGCTATGTCGGACTTCCTTTTCGCTTCGGTGCATGGCCGGAAATAACGGTGCTTACCCTACGACGGTAAGCACGCTTTTTCCATTGATCTTCTTATGTACCTGCACCTGAACTGAAATACGTTCACTCATTTCTTGTACATGGGAAATGACTCCGATTTTCCGTCCCTGCATCTGTAGCTGCTCCAAAGCTTCCATGGCTGTTCTCAGGCTGTCAGCATCCAACGAGCCGAATCCTTCGTCGATAAACAGGGATTCTACTTTCAAATTATTGCTCGAAAGCGAAGATAAACCCAATGCAAGTGCCAGTGAAATCAAGAAAGATTCACCTCCCGAAAGCGAATATACCGTACGTATCTCGTCACACATATCGCAATCAATCACCTGAAGCGCCAGTGTATCGGGAACTTGCTGTAACTTATACCGTTTGGAAAGATAAGCCAGATGTTTGTTGGCATGAAGCAATAACAGATTTAAAGTATAACTTTGGGCTATGACTTTAAATTTAGCACCGTCGGCACTACCAATCAATTTATTCAATTTAGCCCAACGTACGGCAACTGCCTGTTTTTCGGTAAGTTCTTTGGTTATCTGCTCAAAGATTGTTTTATTCTTTGCCTGCTGCAACAGACGTGCCTCCGCAGTCGACAACGTACGTTCCGTATTAAGATTATCTTCCTGCTGTTTCGCTATAGCCTGAGGAAGTTGTTCCGGAAATTCAATACCTTTCTGTTGCTCCCGAAGTTCTTCAATGACAACGGACAATTGTTTCATTTCTCCCTGCAGGCCGGAAAGATGGTTTTGTACTCCCTCCACTTGTTTACGAGCCTTTTCCAACGCCTCATTCAATTCTTTTTCTCTTCGGGCAACAGCAGCCTCAGCTTCGTCCGCACTCTTCCCTTTTAATAACAAAGAACGTTCCTGTTGGAGTGCATCCAACGCTTTAGCGATCACTTCGAATCTTTGTTGCTCATCAACAGCTGCTTTCTGTAAAATAGCCGACTGTTCTTTAGCGGCTGATACCTTTTGCGCAGCCAAACGACACTGTGAGACATTCTCACGCAGAGCATCACAGTGTGTCCGCAATTTCTTTATTTTCTCATCGTTCTGCTGCCATTCCGCATACAGATGCTGATAAGCTGAAATACGTTCCGCCAACTCATTTAACCGATTCTGTATATGTTCTTCCTCTCCAGCCGGCAATCCTTCTTGTTGTAAAACGGACAACTGTTCTTTTATCTGTACCTCAGTTGCCCTTTGATGGGTTAAATCTCGTTGCAGGACAATGCTGCGATTATTTATCTGCTGATAAGCAGACACTGCGGTATTATATTCCTGTTCCATATTCCGGTAAAGAGTATCCACTACCTCTTGTTCCCGATGATAAGGATGTGTCGTACTTCCACAAACCGGACAGGCCTCCCCTTCCTGCAACTGCTGACGCAATGCTTTCACATCCTTTCCTACCGCCATACGGGCATTTTCATAAAGCCGCTGCAAAGCTTTAACTACAGCATCCTGCTCTGCCAACTGCTGTGTACAAGCAGTCACTTCCTTTTCCAGTTTCTCTATATCCTGCTTCGACTTCGATTGTTCTTCAGTCAATTTCTTTATATTCTGCAAGCGCGTCAGTTCTTTTTGAATTTGACCCTGCTCATCTACCAAAGAAGGATAACCAAAAGAGTTTAACCGGCCAAGGCGTTCTTCATTCACCTTTGTCCATGTTTCCAATGTATCCTTTTCCTCATTAAGGATGACTTCAATCTGTTCCAGCTGCAGTGACTCCACATCCGTACGATTCAACAGACGACTCAAAGAATGATAGGAAATCCGTAACTGCTCTACTGCAGATGCAGATTTCTTATCCTGATCCGCCACCTGCTGACGGGCAGCCTGCAAAATTTGTTGCGACTGTATATACCCCGCCTGCTGCGACTGTATTTGTACATCCAGCTGACGTGCCTTTTTCAGATCCGGCTGTATCGCTTCCCACTGCGCTTTAAAATGAATCAGTCCTTCTTCCTGAACAACCAAAGCATCCTGTAGATTCTTTTGTTTATTCAGTTCCTCCTGCTCTTCCTGCTGCTTTTTCATCCAAAGAGCTTCCTGAATTTTCAATGAACGAACCACATTCAATTGCGCATTCAGTTCTGCCAGCAATTTAATCCCTGCCGCACGTTTCTCAACCAACTGTTCTTTCTCATTTTGCAAGGTTAAAAGTTCTTCCTCCGGCAACAACTCAATCACACTCATCTTACTTTGAATCATTGCCACCTCTTCTTGTGCAGCCTTATTCCGGGCAAAAATCTCCTGGGAGATGCGGGAATAAACTCCTGTTCCCGTCAATTTCTCCAGTAGTTCCGCTTTCGCTGCCCCTCTGGATTTCAAAAAAGTTGCAAAGTCGTTTTGTGCCAGCAATACGGTACGGGTAAATTGCTCATACGTCAAACCGACCAACTCTACCAACTGTGCCAGCAATTCTTTCTTCGTTCCCTGAAATTCTTTTTCCGTATCCAAATCTTTCACTTCCAACACTTGAGGCTGTAAAGAACCACTCGCCTTATTCCTTGTCCGCCTGACCGACCACCGGGAACGATATCGATGTCCGTCCACTCCTTGAAAATCGACCTCCGCATATCCGTCACTCGTCCCCCGACGAAGCAGATTTCTCACATCTGACTGATTGATCTGGTTATCTCCCACATCTGCCAGATTGATACTCTCCACCGAAGCCGCAAAACGGGGAGCCTTATCATATAATGCCAGACACAGAGCATCCAACAAAGTCGACTTTCCCGCTCCTGTAGCACCGGAAATTGCAAATATACCAGCCGAAGATAACGGTTCCACCGTAAAATCTATTTCAACACTGCCTTCTATCGAAGTCAGATTCTTCAATCTTATTGCTATAATTTTCATTCTCCTTCCTCCTCTTCTTTACGAGTTGCGGAAATATATGCTTCCTGGAATAAATCAGTCAGGTCGGCAGGCATTTCCGTCTGATAAACCTTTTCGAATGCAGATTGAGCAATCTGCAACGGAGACATTTCCTGCAATCCCTTTTTCCAGCCATCAGCCTCCTTTTCCACTCTTTCTTCCTGACGATAAGCAGAAACGATACGTGCCAGACGATATTTCTTACCAGCCAATGCCTCTTCTATTTCCTGACGAAGCATAGGTTCCGGTTCTTCAAGCAAAACCTTGACTTCCAGATAAGGAGCTTCTCCATCCACCTCCGGTAAGTCTCTTAATATTTCTATTATTTTTTCCGGTGAAGCAGCCTCTCCACCCGGCACACTGATAAGAGGTATGGATTGTGGACACTCTATCCTTCTGATATCAACCGCACAGCCTTCATCTAAAGTCACCATCACCACTCCGTGATGATAATGCTTCTCGGCAAAAGACATAGGAATCGGACTTCCGGCATATCTTACATTCTCCCTGCCGGATACCCGCTGTGCTTTATGGATATGTCCCAAAGCCGTATACGCTATCTTTTCCGAAAAAGTATCGGGTGATACACATTCCAAACCACCAATCACTGTCCGTTCGCTATAATCCTTCTCGGCAATCTCTGATCCGGTAGCCTGTAAATGACCGACAGCAAGAATAGCCTGATTCGTTTCCCGGCGTGCCCACAATCTTTGCAAAAGTCGCGCATAAAGTTCTCGAACTCCTTCCATATATGGATTTCCTTCTGTCTCCACTACCGGATAATCTCCCTGCCGCAAAAAAGGAACAGCCATACAAAGTACTTCTGCTTCCCCTTCTCTATTCTTCAATTCTATTGTCAAATGATCATAGTCAATCTCTCCGCCCTCCAATTTGCGCACTACCCCTCTGACTTCCGTCCGCATCGCCTGCAACAAAGGCAGAGGAGCTTCCAAACGCGCCGCAGAGTCATGATTACCGGCAACAATCACAATTTGCAGTTTCGGATTCTCCGCAGTCACCCGATAAATAAACTCATAATATATGCGCTGAGACGCAGCAGAAGGATTGGAAACATCAAACACGTCTCCGGCTATAACCAATGCATCAATCTCGTTTTGTCGGATTTCTTCGGCCAGCCAATCAAGAAAAGCCTTATGTTCTTCCGCGCGGTCGTAACCAAAAAATGTCTGTCCTAAATGCCAATCGGCAGTATGTAGTATACGTATCATATCATTATCTGTCTATAACAGAAGACAAAAATAACATAATCGCAAAGATTATGTTGTATCCTACTGCTTTTTTTACCAATAATCATGTATCTTTGCATATATATAAAAATAAACTCCCCATGAAGATACTATATTATATTTATCAAATTTGTATTGCTTTACCTATCCTATTGGTATTGACTATTCTTACAGCGATTGTCACCATTGTAGGCTCTTTACTAGGAGGAGCTCATTTCTGGGGATACTATCCGGGCAAAATATGGTCACAACTCATCTGTCTTTTTCTGTTGATTCCTGTAAAGATTCACGGTCGTGAAAAATTACACGGGAAGACCTCTTATATCTTTGTGCCGAATCATCAGGGATCCTTCGATATTTTTCTTATTTATGGATTCATCGGAAGAAATTTCAAGTGGATGATGAAAAAAAGCCTGCGTAAGATACCATTTGTAGGAAAAGCATGTGAAAGTGCAGGACACATTTTTGTAGACCGGTCCGGTCCCAAAAAAGTACTGGAGACCATTCGGCAAGCAAAAGATTCGCTGAAAGACGGGGTATCCTTAGTCGTTTTTCCCGAAGGAGCACGTACTTTCACCGGACACATGGGATATTTCAAAAAAGGGGCGTTTCAATTGGCAGATGACTTGCAACTGGCAGTTGTTCCCGTTACAATCGACGGTTCTTTTGAAATCCTGCCACGTACAGGCAAATGGATACATCGCCATCGCATGATTCTGACCATTCATGACCCTATTCCTCCTAAAGGAAAAGGTATGGAAAACATAAAAGCTACTATGGCAGAGGCTTATGCTGCTGTTGAGAGTGCACTTCCTGAAAAGCATAAAGGAATGATCACAAACGAAGACCAGGATCGGTAAGAAACGAAATGCGGGGATACTCACGCACCCCCGCATACCTAACCAGTCTTTATGCATTAATCTATTAAATCAAAAAGTCTATATATTATGTAGAAATCTTATTGTCTGGTTAGACATCATTTGCAATTCCTGGAATGTCAAAGCAAATCCTCTTCTTATTTCTTCTTCTAATCGCTCTAAAGAGAAGTACTCTGCTTTTATTCCATTGATTTTGCCTCTAAAATAATTATTGTATTGTTCATGCAATGTATCTGGAGTAACTAAACCTCCAAAACCATATTCCCCCACTACAATAACCGGTTTTCGTTGTAATACCCCTTCATAGGCTATACCCCTTGCGCCAATGATAAGCCCAGCCTCATTTACAGCTTCACTTATCTCCTCGTCAGAAAAGATATATCTCACCTGATACTCTTGTATTGTATCTAATAGAATACTTACTCTCAATTTTGCACGGGGACAATCAATCCCGACTGCAATAGAAGAATTATATTCAATAGATTGCTGTTTGTCACCTTCCCAAGTGCCAATAGCAACTGTATGATGACTATTCATTATATAAAAGTTAAGGTCTAGTTCCTTATTTACTCTATTACTAGTTCTCCGTATACGTATCCGCCTCCGGCGACTTTAAATTCTAGTTTATAAACGCCCGGAGCCCATCCTTCTATAGAGAAAGAAGTTGTTTGTCCAGGAGCCGTTACCTGACAGACTTCCTGTACTTGTCCATCCACTAGTATTTTCACTTCGCCCAAAGGAACTGTGAAAATGATTTCTACAATATTATCATCTGTAGAAACAGACGCACTAATAGGTATTACAGGAATAGAACGACTTGTCGTAGTCGGAACTTCTCCTTTTAACACAAGAGGCAGTTTTCTCTCTACCCGTTCTGTACTCTCAATAGCGATCATATTCCCTGCAATAAATAATGCAGCTAGAAAAGATAAAATAAAACGTACTTTCATAATTATATTGCTTTTTTGTTTCGCCAAAAGTACGGTATGTATTCGAAAAAACAAAAAAATCAACCCGGACAAATTACAAGAGGTTAATGAAAAGTAACAACCTATTAATCAACATATTATTAATTATCAATTTAACATTTACCCGGACAATCCATTTTTTATTTCTCAGAATTCCTTCAAAAAAAGGTCCAAATCATCTTGCGGAGAAATGCCTAATCGACCTTTAAGCCTGCCTTTTGCCCTCGTTACAGAATCAGAAGTAGTATGAAAGATACAACTTAGCTCTTCGTGACTCAAACCAAATTTAAGAAAACAGCAAATCTCAAGATCATGTTTAGTAAGAGTTGGAGCTCTTTCCAATAAACGACTAACATAATTCCAATAAATCAAATCAAACAGACTAAATAACTTCTGACGCTCTTCATTAGAAAGTTTTCCTCTTAAGGTCCCCTCTTTTATTGCCAATAGAAGCCGAAATGCATGTATAAATGAGCCTGAAGATATACCAACATTTAATTCACCCCCCAGTTCTTTCAGATGTTCCGACAAAGTTTTATTCTGCATGGTTAAAAGAACAATCTTTCCATTGAGTTCTCCTACTTTAGTACGATTTTCTTCTAACACCAGATTTTCCTTTAACACCTGATCTTTTGATATTTGAATATCCTCTATTTCCTGTTGGTATCGTTCTATTTCTTCTTCATTCTCTTGAATCTGTAATTCAATCTCGGCTATTTTCTTTTTGTTATTCCGATTTTTATAATAATAATAACACATACATGCAACAACAAATAAAAAAGCAATCGTACCCCACAGAATAAAGTTCGTATATCGTACTTTCATTTGCAAATTATCATTCCGTAGTTTTTCATTCTCATATTTTTTCTGTAAGCTTGCTATTAACTCTCGTGAGTTAAGCTCCTCCATAGCATTAGTTATGGAATCTGCCAATTCATGATAAACTATTGCCTCTTCAAAATTATCAATGTCTTTTTCCAAGAAATATAAACAATCGTATGCACTAATCTGTGTATATGCTTTAGAAGAGTTCGCACTCATCATTAAATATTTTCTAGCATTTTCTGTCTGCCCCATTTGCATATATAAATATCCTAAAGACAAACATTCCATATATTTCTTTTCTTCATCTGTTTCTTTTTCATAAGCAGCTAAGAAATAACGTTCTGCTTCTGATAAATTTTGCATGGAGCGATACAATATACCTAATTCATGCAATATTGTAATTTCAGATAAATAATTCTTCTGTACTGCTATTTCTAATGCATTATTATATAAGGAACAGCTATCCCATTCAGACTTAAACAAATAAACTCTAGCAATATTCAAACTAGCACTAATAACCGAAAGAGAATCCTTTAACTGCTTATATGTAGTAAGTGCTTCCCTAAAATTCGTCAAAGCATCATCGTACAAGTCCTGTTTTCGATTAATCATACCAACCTCTTCTGCTATCAATGCCAACATTTTATGATCTTTAGTTCTTTCATAAATATCTTTAGCAGCAAGAAAAAATTTCAAGGCTTCTTCCTCCTTATCCAATTCAAGCATAACTCTTCCATGATAAAATAGAGCCTTTGCATACATTACTGGGGAAGTCTGAGTTATTGTATAGTAATTCAAGGCTAATGCAATCAACGAATCCGAACTAAACTTCATATAATTCTTATCCATTGCCTGCGTCATCAGAAGAGCATAAGTCGCCTGTGACTCGCCCCACAATTTTTCAGGTTCAGGAATACCTTTTAATAGATTTAGAGCACTATCCGGACAGAGATCCATACACTTTTCCACTTTTGAAAAAGTCATGTTGAGAGCGTCCATATCTCTATGACAGGAAACTATCAAAAAAGAAAGAATAAAGAAAAAAGCAATACGAATAGAAAAGGACGTTTTCATCTTATCTTGAGTTTTATGCAAAAATACGCAAAAAACTCAAGATTTATTTCTTCGGACCTACATTTTGTTGCATCCGTTGATGTTCTTCTATCAACTGCATGTTCTCTTTGGCCTTCGTCAAGAACTCTCGCACCATCTTATTACTCTTAAAAGAATAGGGAGCATCCTTTATTATATCATCTATTTGTGGAGTCATAATAGGATATGGCAAAGAGCTGCAAAGCATTATAAAGACATTAGGTCCTAATACATTTTCATAATTATCCGAGATGAAAGTCTTGACATATTGATTCATCGCTTTCATCAGTGAATCTCCTTCTGCAAGTAACTGTTCATGAACTTCTTCCAGATCAGCACCATCCATCACCATACGGGTTTCTTTTCTTTCCAGTTCACCGATACTTTCTTCCATTGCATTCTTCTTTGCAATAAAGTCATACAATGCTGTGTTCAAAGGAGTTCCAACCGCTTTGAGATCGGTATTGCTAATAGTAATAACGATCTTGCCACTTTCCAACACAACCGGCATGACACTTTCGTCATCCATATAAAGTGTTGTCATTTGTACAGAATCGATTTTCCCTTTCATTGAAAATGATCCATGTACTACCTCAGCCGAGTCCAGTTTTGTCCATTCTCCATCCCTCAAAGTCTTCAGATATAACATTTTTCCATCCAGACCATTTACTGAAGATGTTCCTTCTATCTTATACTTATGAGTACACGAAGCTAGAAAGGGAAGCAAAAGCACAAAAGGCAAAATCTTATTCACGTTCATTGTTTCATTAAATTCTGGGTACAAAGGTACAACTGATTCGGACTTAAAAGAAACATTTTATCAATATTTAAAACTTGTAAGACTCTTTTCTTTAATAATCCTTATAAACAGAGGTGGGAGATCATTTTTTTCATTTAGTTTATCTAAATTTGCAGTCATGAAAGCAACAACTTATGCACCTTTTGCCAAACCGCTTTATGTCATGGTAAAGCCCGTGGGAGCCGTATGTAATCTCGCATGCGAATACTGCTATTATTTGGAAAAGGCGAACCTATACAAAGAAAACCCCAAACATGTAATGAGCGATGAACTACTGGAAAAGTTTATCGACGAGTATATCAGTTCTCAAACAATGCCTCAAGTGCTTTTTACCTGGCACGGTGGAGAAACGCTGATGCGTCCGCTTTCTTTTTATAAAAAGGCGATGGAACTGCAAAAGAAATACGCCCGCGGACGTACGATTGACAATTGTATCCAGACGAATGGGACCTTACTCACAGACGAATGGTGCGAGTTCTTCCGTGAAAACAACTGGCTGGTAGGGGTTTCTATTGATGGCCCGCAAGAGTTTCATGACGAATACCGCAAGAACAAAATGGGCAAACCTTCTTTCGTCAAAGTGATGCAAGGGATTAATCTCCTGAAAAAACATGGAGTAGAATGGAACGCTATGGCTGTTGTGAACGATTTCAATGCCGAATATCCATTAGACTTTTATAATTTCTTCAAAGAAATAGATTGCCATTATATCCAGTTCGCCCCGATTGTTGAACGCATTGTTTCACATCAGGACGGTCGTCATCTTGCCTCTCTGGCAGAAGGCAAAGAAGGAGTATTGGCTGATTTCTCCATAAGTCCGGAACAATGGGGTAACTTTCTCTGTACAATTTTTGATGAATGGGTAAAAGAAGATGTGGGCAAATTCTTCATACAGATATTCGATTCTACATTGGCTAACTGGATGGGTGAGCAACCGGGCGTATGTACAATGGCGAAGCATTGCGGACATGCCGGCGTTATGGAATTCAACGGAGACGTATACTCTTGTGACCACTTCGTATTCCCGGAATATAAATTGGGAAATATCTATAGCCAGACTTTGGTGGAAATGATGCATAGTGAACGACAGCATAACTTCGGGACAATGAAATACCAATCACTCCCAACACAATGCAAGGAGTGCGACTTTCTATTTGCCTGCAACGGAGAATGTCCAAAGAACCGCTTCAGTCGGACAGCGGACGGCGAACCCGGTCTGAACTATTTGTGCAAAGGATATTACCAATACTTTCAGCATGTAGCTCCCTATATGGATTTCATGAAAAAAGAATTAATGAATCAACAGGCTCCTGCCAACATCATGAAAGCACTAAAAGACGGAAGTTTAAAAATAGAATATTAACATCATAATTTATAATTGTTATCATAAAGTAATGAACAGACTAAGACTTTATTTATTAGCGCTGACAGCGCTGCTGGTATGTACCGTAAAAGCGGACGAAGGTATGTGGTTATTGCAACTAATGCAACAGCAACATTCCATAGATATGATGAAGAAGCAAGGATTAAAACTGGAAGCCCAGGATTTATATAATCCCAATGGTGTCTCTTTGAAAGATGCAGTCGGTATATTCGGAGGAGGATGTACGGGAGAAATCATTTCACCGGAAGGCTTGATCCTAACTAACCATCACTGCGGTTATTCTTCTATCCAGCAACACAGTAGTGTAGAACACGATTATCTGACAGATGGTTTTTGGGCTACATCCAGAGATCAGGAACTTCCTACTCCGGGATTAAAGTTCACCTTCATCGAACGTATCGAAGATATAACAGATGTTGTGAATGCTAAAATCGCCGCCAAAGAGATTACAGAATCTCAGTCATTCACCGGTGCTTTCCTTGAAGGACTGGCTAAAGAACTCTATGAGAAAAGTGACCTGAAAGATAAGAAAGGCATTGTTCCGCAAGCCCTTCCTTTCTACGCAGGAAACAAATTCTACCTGTTCTACAAGAAAATATATCCGGATGTACGTATGGTTGCCGCTCCTCCTTCTTCTGTAGGTAAATTCGGTGGCGAAACAGACAACTGGATGTGGCCCCGTCATACCGGTGACTTCTCCATGTTCCGTATCTATGCAGATGCCAACGGAGAGCCGGCTGAATATAGCGCAAGCAATACTCCGCTGAAAACGAAGAAACATCTGTCAATCTCCATCAAAGGTTTAAAAGAAGGAGACTATGCAATGATCATGGGATTCCCCGGAAGAACCAGCCGTTATCTGACTGTGTCAGAAGTAAAAGAACGAATGGAATCAACCAATGAACCGCGTATCCGCATTCGTGGTGCACGCCTGGCTGTTTTGAAAGAAGTGATGAACGCCAGCGATAAAATCCGTATTCAGTATGCAAACAAATATGCAGGCTCCAGTAACTACTGGAAAAACTCTATCGGAATGAACAAAGCGATCATTGACAATGACGTATTGGGCACTAAAGCAGAACAGGAAGCTAAATTTGCTGAATTTGCAAAGGCACAAAACAATACCGAATATGCCAATGTTGTGAAAAAGATCGATGATCTGGTAGCACAAACAGCCCCTCTCAATTATCAACTGACTTGCCTGACTGAAGTTTTCTTCGGAGCTATCGAATTTGGTAACTCAATGTTAACTAAAACACGGGAAGCTTTGGTTGATAAAAACGACTCTCTGATCAAAGTTCGTCTGGAAGGTCTGAAAGAAAACTTCAAAAGCATCCATAACAAAGACTATGATCATGAAGTAGACCGCAAAGTAGCTAAAGTACTGCTTCCTCTCTATGCAGAAATGATTCCGGCAAACCAACGCCCTGCTATCTATAAAGTGATTGAACAGAAATATAAAGGAGACTACAATAAGTTCGTAGACGACATGTACGACAAGTCTATTTTTGCTAATCAGGCTAACTTTGATAAATTCCTCAAAAAGCCGACAGTAAAAGCTATTGATGAGGATCTGGCTTTGCAATATGCCCAATCCAAATACGATCAATACGGTAATCTCCTTGATCAGCTAAAAGAGCTGGACAAAGAACTTGCTCCGCTCCACAAAACTTACATCCGCGGTTTAGGTGAAATGAAATTGCCTGTTCCTTCATATCCGGACGCAAACTTCACCATTCGCCTGACCTATGGTAACGTAAAACCATATGATCCGAAAGATGGTGTACACTATAACTATTACACAACAACAAAAGGTATTCTTGAAAAAGAAAATCCGGAAGACCGCGAATTTGTGGTACCGGCCAAGTTGAAAGAACTTATAGAAAAGAAAGACTACGGTCGTTATGCATTACCTAACGGTGATATGCCTGTCTGCTTCCTGTCAACCAATGACATTACCGGTGGTAACTCCGGTAGTCCGGTATTGAACGAAAACGGAGAATTGATCGGCTGTGCATTCGATGGTAACTGGGAATCTCTGAGTGGTGATATTAACTTTGATAACAACCTGCAACGCTGTATCAATCTTGATATCCGCTACGTCCTGTTTATCCTTGAGAAATTAGGAAACTGCGGCCATCTGATTAATGAAATGACTATCGTAGAATAAATGAGAAAACAAATTATATTTGCTATTTTTTCACTGGCAACTCTTAGCATCCACGCCGATGAAGGTATGTGGATGCTAACTGACCTGAAAGCACAAAATGCAGTTGCCATGCGGGAACTCGGTCTGGAGATTCCTGTTGAAGAGGTATACAATGCCAATGGCCTCTCTCTGAAAGATGCTGTTGTACACTTCGGTGGCGGATGTACCGGAGAAGTCATTTCTTCTGAAGGACTGGTACTCACCAATCATCATTGTGGTTACGGAGCTATCCAACAACATAGTAACGTAGAGCATGATTACCTGACAGAAGGATTCTGGGCTATGAACCGTGATGCAGAACTTCCCACACCGGGATTGACCGTCACTTTTATTGACCGTATCCTTGATGTAACCAGTTACGTAACCGATCAGTTGAAGAAAGATGAAGATCCGAACGGTACTAATTATCTGTCGCCAAGCTACCTAAGCAAAGTAGCAGAACGCTTCGCCAAAGATGAAAATATAGAAGTCACTCCTGCAACCAAACTTGAACTTAAAGCTTTTTACGGAGGAAATAAATATTATATGTTTGTAAAGACCGTATACAGCGATATCCGCATGGTAGGTGCTCCTCCCTCTTCTATCGGTAAATTCGGAGCCGACACAGACAACTGGATGTGGCCCCGCCATACCGGAGATTTTTCCCTCTTCCGTATCTATGCTGATAAAAACGGGAAACCTGCCGCATATTCTAAAGACAATGTTCCTTTGCAGGTAAAAAAACATTTGAAAATCAGCATTGCCGGAGTACAGGAAGGTGACTTCACCTTTGTTATGGGATTCCCGGGACGCAACTGGCGATATATGATTTCTGACGAAGTGGAAGAGCGTATGCAGACTACCAACTTTATGCGTCAACATGTACGTGGGGCCCGTCAGAAAGTTCTGATGGAGCAGATGCTGAAAGATCCTGCCGTACGAATCCATTATGCAAGTAAGTATGCATCTTCAGCCAATTACTGGAAAAATGCAATTGGTATGAACGAAGGATTAGTACGTCTCAAAGTACTGGATACCAAGCGTAAGCAACAAGAAGAACTCTTGGCCCGTGGCCGCGAAAAAGGTGATGATTCTTATCAGAAGGCATTTGATGAAATACGTTCTATCGTTGCTCATCGACGGGATGCACTCTATCACCAGCAAGCCCTTAACGAAGCACTTGTCACAGCACTTGACTTTATGCGCCTCCCTTCTACAACAGAAATGGTCACTGCCCTTAAGTCAAAAAACAAAGAACAAATAAAAACAGCTACCGAAAATCTGAAACAAGCCGGTGAAAAATACTTTGCCTCCATTCCCTTCCCGGAAGTAGAGCGAATGGTTGCCAAAACCATGCTGCAAACTTATGCCAATTACATTCCGGAGGAACAACGAATCAATATTTTCGAGATCATAAACTCACGTTTCAAAGGAAATATAGATTCATTTGTAGATGCTTGTTTTGAATATTCGATTTTTGGTAATCCCAAAAACTTTGAAAAGTTTATTAAAAAGCCAAGCTTATATAAGATAGGTCATGACTGGATGGTACTTTTCAAATACTCCATCACAGATGGAATATTGAAAACTGCCATTGCTATGAAAGAGGCCAATCAGAACTACGACGCTGCTCATAAGGTATGGGTAAAAGGAATGATGGACATGAGACAGGAAAAAGGAATGCCTATCTATCCGGACGCCAACTCAACCTTACGACTGACTTACGGACAGGTACTTCCTTACGAACCTGCCGACGGAGTAGTTTATGATGCTCATACTACACTCAAAGGAGTTATGGAGAAAGAAGATCCAGGAAACTGGGAATTTGTAGTTCCGCAGAAGTTGAAGGAACTATATAAAGCCAGAGACTATGGACGCTATGGTAAAGACGGTGAAATGCCTGTCTGCTTTATTGTTAATACTGATAATACAGGAGGAAACTCCGGCAGTCCGGTATTCAATAGCAAAGGACAACTAGTGGGCACAGCTTTCGACCGCAACTATGAAGGTCTGACCGGAGACATCGCTTTCCGCCCCTCCTCACAACGTGCCGCCTGTGTAGATATCCGCTATACCTTATTTATTATCGATAAATATGCAGGAGCCTCCCACATTATTGATGAACTGAGTATTGAATAAATGGATAATGAAAAATGGATAATGGAAAGTCCCTATGTAGGGTGACATTTCCATTATCCATTTTCCATTATTTCACCCTTCTGTTAAGCTGATTATTCGCTTTCGAAGGTTTGGATTTACCAATCCGTTTTCCGGTTGGCTTGGCCTTGTTGCTTCGTTTGGGCTTTATGCCGGAATGGTTACTCGCCTTCATAATATTCACATAAGTAGTAGCGGGCTATAAAGTCCCAATATTGATGCAGTGTTTCTTTTCCTTTCAGGAAGGGAAGTTCCACATCGGGTAGAATTCCTTTGGTCATTCCGTATTTCAGCAGGTCGAACGGACACTCTCCGGGTTGGCAGAACATCTTGTAACCCTCTGCAGCAGCGCGTTTGGCATCGTACATCGGGTTATGTTCTTCACAGAAATAGGCGGCCACGTTGTGGGCTACGAGCATACCTTTGGCGTTGGCATAAATCACGAACTCTTTTTGGTATTCCAGGTCGGGCAATAGTGCGGACCGTTTGTTTTCCCATCCCAAGACATCGACAAAGAAAGTGCAAAGCTCCTTGTAATCGGTGAAGTATAGCAGCGGTTTCCCCTGGCTGTATTCCACAGCGGGCGGCATCTTTACTCAGTTTGGTTTCCGGAGTGACTTCCGGCAGCGGAGTAATGGGCATATCCAGTAAATCAAGTCCCATTACCCAAAGGAAGGAAGATTCTCCCTCGCTGATGGGAGCTTCTTCGAAACGTGCATCCATCAGTTCATAGGCGCTTTGGCTTAATGCAAGCAGGTCTTTGTTATAAGGACTGAACAAGGTGTATTCCTTGTCAAAAATACTAAATTGTGATTTCAATGTCCACAGTACGAATGCAATGTCTTCCTGATTTATTTCATCGGGCGTATAATCGTCACCCAGTGGATAGAACGGCAGGTAAGTTCCGTATACTCCTTGAAAGGCTTCGGAGAAAAGTTTCCAGCCTCCGCTTTGGGCAATGGCATCTTGAAAGTACATGCCGAGGGAGATGGCTGCGTCAATTTGGGTACGCAGGTCTTCCTTGTTGAACAAGGGAGAGGTCTTGACGAGGGGCAGGATGCTTGTGGCAAAGTCGAGGTACCATTTGTCCGTTGGCAGTACGTGGGTGCGTTCATTGGCCCCTAACCAATATTGCATGTTGATTGTTGTCATGATTTGTTTGTTTAGATAAATATTATAGTCTTTTTAATGCCAATTTGATGACTTGTTCCACCGGTGCGCTTGGTTCTTCCTTCAAAATGGCAAGCACTACTTTTTGTGAGGGGGCTTGTGCAAAGCCCAGCATGGTAAG
>OHQO01000527.1_pt1 | contig 19165 bp, 9 predicted proteins | sample 1578051 | NCBI WGS metagenome assembly OHQO01 (sample SAMEA3879592, study PRJEB24766) | human gut metagenome | biome: human-associated habitat; feature: feces | place: USA | collected 1985/1987 | reverse complement strand
CGTGGCGCCAATGGAGTCATCCTCGTGACCACAAGGCGCGGTGCCGAGGACGCGATGAGCATTTCGGTTTCCAGCCAGTTCGGTCTGACCCAGGCGCTGCGCAAACTTACCTGTGTTGACAGTTACACCTACGCCACCCTCTTCACTGAAGCCCAGAAATCCGACGGAGTCTCCGACAAGAACCTCATCTTCTCCGACTATGTGACCGAGAGATTCCGCCAGGGCGACGAGCCGATAATGTTCCCGAATGTCAACTGGCAGAAGGAAATCTTCAAGGATTTCTCCTGGCAGACACAGCACAATGTCACCCTGTCCGGTGGCGGGAAAAGATTCCGCTACTTTGTTTCATTGGGCTATCTGCACCAGGACGGTGTCCTCAAGCAGAATTATGAGACCTTCAATTCGAACTTCCGCTACGACAGGTTCAACTACAGGACCAATGTGGATGTGAACCTCATCGGAGGCCGTCTGGGCAGTCGCAAGGAACCGCAGAACGAGGACCTCTGGAGGACCGTGATGTGGTGCGTGCCATTCTCGAGTCCGGGTTTCGTGGACGGGAAACTCATCCAGAACGGCTTCAATCCCTACATCCCGATCGGAGAAACCAAGTCTCCTTACGACTATTACTACAACTGGGGTCTTTACACCACTAACCAGAATGTCCTGAATCTCGACCTGGCTATCGAGCAGAATCTCGATTTTGTCACAAAGGGCTTGAGCGCACAGGTCAAGGGAGCCTACAACACCACCCACAGCGTGACAATCCTCCGTTCTCCGACGGGTACCGACAGTACCTGGATTCCGATTTACAAGGGCTCAGTCACACAGCCCGGAATGGATATTTCCGACCCTCGTTTTGACAACACTATCGTTTACCGGACCGAGGGCATCAGCAACCTCAATGAGCCTCTTTCTTATTCCGAGACTTCTTCCGGCCGTGCCAGAGACTGGTATCTCGAGGGATCAATCAATTACAACCGCACTTTCGGAGACCACGCTGTCTCGGGTCTCTTCCTCTACAACCAGAGCAAGAAATATTATCCTTCCTCATATTCCGACATACCGACGGGATATGTGGGATATGTCTGGAGGGCCACATATTCCTACAAACAGAAATATTTGCTTGACCTCAATGCCGGCTACAACGGTTCCGAGAACTTCCTTCCCGGCAAGCGTTACGGTTTCTTCCCTTCCGTTTCGGCCGGATGGGTGGTTTCGTCCGAGAAGTGGATGAGCAAGGCCAAGGTGATTGATTTCCTGAAAATCAGGGCTTCGTACGGAGTTGTCGGCAATGACAAATATTCCGGAGAGCGTTTCCTCTACCTTGGAGGCTGGAACGGCAACCACAGTGCTGTCGGTGTTGGAGCCTATGGCAGTTGGCAGTTCGGCATCAATCCGACCATCGGGATGCTGCGGGATGCGGTCGAGAGCCGCCAGGGCAATGAGGACGTGACCTGGGAGAAGGCCTACAAGCAGAATTACGGAATCGATTTGAAAATGTTTGACAACCGCCTGTCTTTCAACGGTGATCTCTTCTTTGAACACCGTAAGGACATTCTCTCCAAAAGGAGGACATCCCCGTCGGTGACAGACTACAAGCTCCCTCTTATGAACCTGGGAATTGTGGACAACTGGGGATATGAACTCTCTCTGGGATGGAGGGACACGCGCCCGAGTCGCAAGGTAGGCTACTGGATAACTGCGAATATGTCATATTCCAAAAACAAGATCATCTTTATGGATGAGGTGACTCCGAACGAGTGGTATATGGCCCAGACGGGACGCCCTACCGGACAGAGCTACGGTCTTGTGTTCGACAGGTTCTACCGTCCGTCCGATTTCGACTCCGACGGAAATCTGCTTAAAGACGACGAAGGCAGGTACCTTCTTCCGGAGCAGCCCGGAACAAACAAACCGGGTGACCCTCTGTTCAAGGATTTGAACAATGACGGGAAGATTGACGGGAACGACTGTACCTTTTACGGTTACTCCGCCCGTCCTGACTATGTCTTCGGTCTTGTGGCGGGACTCAGCTGGAAGGGATTGTCGGTTTCTATGCAGTGGACCGGGGCCCTGCACGCATCGAGGGTGCTTTCGGGCGAGTACCGCACTCCTTTCGGAACCCAGAACTCCCGAAGCCTTCTGACCTATCTGGCTGACGGCAGGTGGACCGAGGAGAATATGGACAATGCCCGTTTCCCGAGACTTACATTCGTGAACAAGACCCAGTACACCAGAGATTCCGACCTCTGGCTGATGGACGGTTCCTATCTGAGGCTCAAGACGGCCGAGGTCGCCTACACATTCAAGGACAAGGCCCTCGGGAAAGCCGGAATCTCATCTTTCAAAGTCTTCCTGAGCGGTTACAACCTTCTGACCCTGTTCTCTGAACTCGAGCAGTATGACATTGACCCCGAAGGCAGCACCGGAGACGGGACCTACACCTATCCAAACAACAGGATTTTCAACTTCGGCATTAATATAACGTTCTGATGATGAAAAAGATATTTACAAATATAATGGCTGCTGCCGCGCTCTTTGCCGCTTCTTCCTGCAGCGACCTCAAATTCGGCAACGACTTTCTCGAGAAGGCGCCTGGAGCGGATATGACCCTTGAGCAGATCTTTTCGTCGAAGTTGTATGCCGAGAGAGAACTCATCGGTGCATACGCCTCGCTCCGTACCTGTCTGACAGTCCATTCCAACAACGGAAATTACGAGTTTCAGAACGGAGGTAACAAAATCGGCTGGGACAATCTTGATACAATGACTGACCTGATGCAGAGCCACTGTACCTGGGGAGGTGTTATCAAGACCTACTATGCAGGCACCTACAATGCCGAGGCGGAGAATGAAGGAAGTGGCAAGTTCGGCTTCCTTCCGGATCAGGAAGGCGCCTGGACAGGAATCAGGCGCGCGTGGATTTTCATCAACAATGTGGACAGGGTCCCCGATATGACTGATGAGGAGAAAAAAGTTCGCAAAGGTGAGGCAAGGATGATCATAGCCCTTCAGATGCACGAGATGCTCCGTCATTTCGGAGGAGTGCCGATTCTGGATGACTATGCCACCCCGGAAAATGAAATGACTGCGGACTATTCCCGCAAGACGGTGAGACAGTGTGTGGATTTTATTGTGAATATGTGCGAGCAGGCAGCGAAAGAGCTTCCGTGGACTGTCGCAGATGCGGACAACGGAAGAATGACCGCTGCCGGAGCACTCGCACTGAAGGCAAGGGTGCTTCAACTTGCGGCCCGTCCGCTGTTCAATGCATCGACTCCTTACCTTCAGGCACAGGAACCTACGGCAGCCAACAAAGCTTCCGTAAAGGAGGATCCCGGACTGATGACCTGGCTCGGTTCCTACAAGCAGGAGAACTGGCAGGCCGTGGCTGATGCCTGTGAGGATTTCTTCAAGAAGAACACGGAAAACGGTGATGCCTACAGGATGGTGATGCCTCAGACAAATGACGCCGAGGGCTACCGTCAGGCTTTCAGCACCTGCTACGCTGATAGGGAATCCCCGGAAATCATCATCCACACCGGTAGGGCCATACCGACCTACTCCAACACCTATCACAGGTTTTATTTCGGACTTACCGACCAGGGACAGGCAGGAAGGGGATATGGCGGAGGTTGCGTGACCCTGAATTTCGTGGATATGTTTACCGCTGCCGACGGCACACCTTCCGATTACAGAAAATGGCTTTCCGACCACGGTCACGACGGAACGGTTTACAACAATCCTTTCACGGGGAAGGACCCTCGTCTTTACGAGACGGTGCTGATAGCCGGTGACCGTTACAGGACACGTTGTGCCGAGACCTGGATTGACGGTCTGGAACACGGAAGTTCAGCCAATCCGAAATGTGCCACGGGCTTTATTATCAGGAAGTTCCTTTGGGATTACAATGACGAGTTCCTCAACAAGGCCACCAATTCGGCCTATATCCGTCTTCCTGAACTCTATCTGATGTACGCTGAGGCTCTGAACGAGCTAGGCCGTTCCCAGGAAGCCCTTTCCTGGCTCAACAAGACCCGCACAAGGGTGGGCCTTCCGGAAATGACCCTTCCGAATGCCGCCAAGCTTCATTCGGGGCAAGCCCTTCCGGACTATCCTGAATGCAGCCTCAAAGGTGACAAATACCTTCGCGAGGAGATTTTAGATGAAAGGGCGCGGGAGTTCTGTTTCGAAGAAGTCCGCTGGTTCGACATCGCTTTTTGGAAGAGGGAGGACCTGATGCGCAAGATTCTCTACGGAATCCAGATAACCCGCAAGAGTGGTTCTTTCGAGGAGGGCAACCTTGTTCTCACCTATTCAGACCCGTCAAAGATGGACCAGGGCAGAATCTGGCAGGATAAATTCAGCCCGAAATGGTTCCTGAGCGCGTTCCCGTCCGATGAGATCAACAAGGGATATGGACTGGTCCAGAACCCGGGATGGTAGTAACTTGAAAATATTGAAATGATGAAAAAGCAGATATTCATTACCCTGGCTCTCCTGTTGCTGTCAGCCTCACTCTCCTTTGCACGAGAAATAAACCCGATCAGGGACACCGTCCTTTTCCTGGGTTACGACAAGTCTGTCAGCACGGACCTTTCAACAGTCAGCGCTTCCAGCATAGGGGTACAGGCCCTTCAGATTGTCCGTGGAAGACAGGCACTTGCAAGCATAGCCGGAATGCTTCCCGGAGTGAATGTGACAAGCGGAGGAAATCTTCCGGACAACGGACCGGCAATGTTTGTCAGGGGAAGGGGCTCCTTCTCGGGCAACAATGTGATGTACATAGTTGACGGTGTCGAGAGATCTCCGGCGTTCATCGGAGCAGAAGAGGTAGAGAACATCACGGTTCTCAAGGATGCCGCCGCAATCGCAATCTACGGAAACAGGGGAGCGGACGGAGTGATTGTCATCACGACCAAGAGGGGACATACTCCGGGAATGAGAATCAATGCCGAATACAGTTTCGGCGTCCAGACCCCGTTTGCAATGCCTCAGATGGCGGACGGCCTTACCTATGCCAATGCAGTTAATGAGGCACTTGCCAATGACGGCCTTCAGCCGAGATACACGGCTGCCGACCTTAAGGGAATCGCACAGGGCAGTTCCCTCTTCCCTTCGGTGGACTGGCAGAAGGAAGTTCTCAGGAAGACGGCATTCGTCCACGACCTGAACGTTTCCCTGGAAGGAAAGGAGAAACGCTTCCGCTACTATGTGCTCGCCAACTACAACGGCTACGACGGCCTGTTCAACAACACAAGGATGAATGACGGCTACAGCACCCAGTTCCAGAATTCCTGTCTCAAACTCAGGACCAACCTTGAAGCGGAAATGACAAGGACCACCCGAATCAGAATCAATATGATGGGTCGTCTCTCTCAGACACAGCAGCCTTACGCGGGAACCTATGTCTCGGGAATCTACACCACTCCGGCAATCGCTTTCCCTCTCAAGTCCGAGGACGGTCTCTGGGCACGGTCGGAACTCTTTGCGAATCCTCTTTCAACCTACACCCAGAGTGGATATTCGGTTTCTCTCCAGAGAACCCTTCTTGCTGATATCTCGATCATCCAGGACCTGTCGATGCTGACACAGGGACTCTCCCTGACACTCAAGGGCGCATTCGACAACAGTGCGGTGATCAATGACAACAGGTCAAAGACCTACAAGTATGCAATGATGTCCTACGGCCGGGACGATAATGGAGACGTCCAGAAACTCAACTGGTCCGAATACGGCAATGACACCGACCTGTCCTTCTCATCTGCTCTTGCAGGCGGAAGCAATGTCAACAACAATTTCTCCGTAACGGCAATGGCTGACTACGACAGGACCTTCGGCAAGAATGGCGTGAAGGCTTCCTTCATCTGGTCGATGGACAGATGGAAGAACAGGGGAAAGTGCAATGTGTTTTCCTACAATGATTTCATCCTTAGGGCAGGATATGACTACGACCACAGATATCTTGTGGATGTAGTGGCGACCTGCTCAGGCAGTGCTTTCCTCGAGAAAGGAAAGAAATATCGTTTCTATCCTGCCGTTTCCGCAGCCTGGATCATCTCGAACGAGTCTTTCCTCAAGGATGCTTCCGGACTCGACCTTCTGAAGCTTCGCGCAAGCTATGGAATCACCGGTTACGATGCAAGGCTGGGTTACGGTCTGGACACTCCGAACAACGGCGGCAGTGGATTTGTTGCAATGGTCGGCTCGTCCGAATCCGGAATGATGCAGGGCTCCTACCCTTCTTACGGGGCTCTCCCGGAAACGGACTTCAAGGCCAATGTGGGAATCGATCTTCGGGCCTTCGGAGGTCTTGAGGTAGGCATTGATGTCTTCCGCAACCACAGGAAACATCTGAAGGTGTCATCCTCCGGAGTATATTCCTCATTGCTCGGCCTCGGCTCGCCGTACATTTTCAACGGAGAGACCCTGAACTGGGGAGGCGAACTTTCCGCAAGCTGGAGCCAGACGGTCGGAGATTTCTCCTGGCACATAGGAGGCTGCATTTCCTACACTAAGGATAAGATTCTTGAAATGGGTGAGGAATACCATCCTTACTCCTATATGTACCGGACCGGTCACTCCATCACGGCCTTGACCCTCTATACCAGCGACGGCCTCTACAGCACTTCCGATTTCGATTCCAAGGGCAATCTGCTTCCGAAATACCCTCACAGCACCCTCGACGGAAAAGGAGTGAAACCGGGAGACATCCGCTACAAGGACATCAGCGGGGATGGCGTGATTGACGTGAATGACAAGCAGTATATGGATCAATACCACACCCTTCCTTCAGCCGTTTACGGTATCCAGTTGGGATTCAAATGGAAGGGTCTGGGTTTCGAGGCCACTTTCGACGGACGCATCAACCAGTATGTCCAGCTCACAACCGGGTCAATTTACTGGCCGCTCTACAATGATGACAAGAACATCTCGATGCACTATTACAACAATCGCTGGACACCGGAAAACCAGAATGCCCGCTATCCGCGTCTGACCACCCTGAGCAACGGGAACAACTTCCAGGGAGGAAGTGATTTCTGGGTTGAAAAGTCCGACTGGTTCAAGCTCCGCTCGGTCTATGTTTACTACGGATTCCAGTCAGAGGCATTGATGAGGGCGAAATTCCGTGAGATTTCCATTTTCTTCCGGGGACTGAATCTCTTCTCTGTTGACAGAATCAAGATTTTCGACCCTGAGTCCATATCCCTTGGTTATCCTTCCGTGAGGTCATTCTCCTTAGGACTGAAATTTACATTCTAATTCTCGTCATATGAACAATATAATGAAATATATGGCTCTTTCGGCAGCCCTGATTGCCGGCCTGGGTTCCTGCGATTTTCTCGAACAGACGGAAAATACCTACCAGACCACCGACTATCAGTTCAGTTGTTTTGAAAACGTGAAGAAAGTCTGCTCCCACGTTTACAGCTATCTTGATGCTGACACCGAATGGCTGTGGACAACCCAGAGCAGCGCCACCGACGATGCTGTGTATGCGTGGGAAAGCAATGGAATCAAAACCTATTATGACGGGACCTGGAGTCCCCGCAACACAATCAACGACTGCTTCTCTCATTACTATGCAGGCATAGCACAGGCCAACTATTTCCTTGAGAATGCACCTGACGATTTCCCTCAGACGCAGTACCTGGAAGATTACAAGGACAGGATGCAGCAGTTGAAAAACTATCCCTACGAAGTCCGTTTCCTGCGTGCCTGGTACCATTTTGAACTGATGCGACGCTACGGTGACATCGTCCTGATGGATCATAGCGCCGATCCGGCAAAGGTCAATGAAATGGTTCCTTCGGATTTTCACACTGTGACAGAGTGGATTGTAGGAGAACTGGATGAGATTACACCGAAACTCCCGGTGAGCTATGCGGAATTTGTCACCGGAAGGACAAACAGAATCACAAGGGGAGCGGCAATGGCCTTCAAGGCGAGGGTACTTCTCTACGATGCCAGTCCGCTTCACAATCCGACCGGAGACAAAACCCGCTATGAAAAAGCTGCGGCAGCAGCCAAAGAGGTCATTGACAGTGGTTGGTATTCCCTTGTCAAAGAACAGAAGATCAACAACTTCAATGCAAAGGGTTACATATTCGGAATCATCCGTTCTGCAAGCAACGGTCTTGAAAGATCCAATTTCCCAATGGGAGTGGAGGGCGGAAATTCAGGATCTTGCCCGTCGCAGAACCTTGCCGAGGCATTCGACCTGCTGGACGGTACTCCTTTCGACTGGGACAATCCTGCCCACCGTGCCATCGCCCTCGACCCGTCAAAGAGAGACCCGCGTTTTGCAGAGACTTTCTATGTCAACGGCTCGATGTTCAAGGGTAAACCTCTGGAAATGTGGGAGGGCGGACAGAACGCACTTCCGAAGAAAGGTGCGACCCCGACTTCCTACTACCTGCGCAAGAACCTCATAGAGGAGACCTCGTTCGTGACTGGAAATTCGATTTCATACCCTCACATCTATCCCATCATCCGATTTGCGGAAATGTACCTGATTTACGCCGAGGCCCTTTACCTTGCGACAGGTGATGCCTCTTTCAAGGGAAGTCTGGGACAGGTGAACTACACTATGTCTCCGCTGGAAGCCCTGAATGCCGTCCGTGCAAGGGCAGGTGTCGGTCAGGTGGGTGCGACGACTGATTTCCTGAAGACCGTTCAGAAAGAAAACCGCGTCGAGTTCGCCTTTGAGAATCATCGTTTCTGGGACACAAGAAGATGGAAACTCCAGTGCGGGGATACCCAAATCTACGGTCTTTCTCTCGTGAAGGATGAGGCGAGCGGGACAGTGGCTTACACAAAGAACCTTGTTCAGACAAGGAAATGGGATGACAAGTACTATCTCTATCCTTATTCCGATTACGAAAGATACAAAAACTCCAATCTCCAGGTCAATCCCGGATGGTAGGGCAATTTTACAGACACAACATTAACAACACTTTTATGAAACTCAAAAATTTGTTCCTGAGCGCTCTTTGCGTGATTACGCTAGGAATGCTCGCTTCCTGTACAGAAAAAACTCCTGAAGGTCCTGTCTATTCTGACAAACCTTTCGATGCAATTTCCCTTGAAGTTGGCGGAGAGACAGTTGAAGGCGTTGTCGTTGACAACACCATTTCCTTCAGATTCACTACTGCCGAGAACTTCTCTGCAGCAAAGCTCATCCTCAAGGTGAATGACGGATGGAAACTCGTTTTCCCTGCGGATCCGGGCAACTATGATGTAAGCACCGACCCGAACATCTACTTCACCGACCCTAATGGGAAGAAAGTTCAGTATGTCGTGACCATCACTTCAAATGCCCTTCCTGTGGCTGACGGTTCAAAAGTGTCAGTGGAAGGCGGATATGCTGTGATTTACAATGTGGCTACAAAGGCATTCGTCATCACTTACGCAGCCGGAATGGACCGCAGCAAGGTTACCCTTGTCTTCGGTGAAGGGGCATTGATGGAAGGAGCCAAGGTGGAAAATCCAACCGTTGACCTTTCAGAAGGTCCTGCAGAAATTACCATCACTGTTGGCGCCACAACAAAGAAATTCCCTGTCAGCATTGACTATTCCGCCGTTCTTGGAGATCCGAAAGCCTGGGGCTTCGAGGAGACTACCACCGATGCACAGAGGGCAAAGATTCCTTCTTTGACAGTCCTCAATTCCAAAGCTCTGAAGAAACAGGTACCTGCACCTAACACCGGAGGCGAGACTCAGGCTTGGTGGGACAACTCCGGTTATGAGGACCAGATTGCAAAAATGGGTCTTCTGGGAGACTATGATGCCAGCAAGGCAATGGTTGATATGACTACCTGCGATTTCACTATCGTTACTTTCAACGAGCGTGACTACAAGGGCAAGATCATCTCCGACGCGACTGCCGTTTCTTCCGGAAAATCAGCTGAAAGTGTAAATTCCCTGATTACAATGAGCGGCTGTCCTGCTGCCTGGACCTGCTGGGTGAAATCCGATGGACGGATCGTATCCAAGGCATCCGCTTCCTGGTGGACAGGCGTGAAGGCCAAGGGAACGTCCCACGGTCTTTGCTTCGGCTTTGACTCAAATGGCAAGATGGGCCTGAAGCGAATCACCCCTGACCCTAGTGCAGACATCTTCCACGTCCTTGGTGACTTCAGGAAGGCTTCCGACTTCGGTTTCGACTACAAAACCAAACTTGATGACACGTCATACGCTCCTTTCAGGGATGACTTCAAGGTTGAAGGTGAGGACTGGGCCGTTACAGGCGCCGCATACTTCAACCCGGCCCTCGTCGTTGACGGCTACAAGGTCCACTTTGCAGACGCTATGGCAAACGACGGTGATACCGAGGTCCTCGGACAGGGCTTCAATGGCACTAGGTCACGCTGCTTCATCGGCCGCACAATCGACAACAAACTTGGACTTGCAACCATCAACGGCAAGTATATGACCATTATGCAGGGAGCATACGTTCTTGCAGACCTCGGCTGGACAGATGTTTACTATGTCGGTGGTGATAACTATCAGGCAGATTCATTCCAGCCTACAATCGTCATCGACGGTGCTGTAGTTGCCGGACAGGAAGGTCAGATGGCGAAATATGTCATTGCATTCGAGGCGAAATAATTTCTGAACCATTATGCTTCGAACAGGCAGATATTTTCTTATGCTTGCAGCGGCAGGACTTTCTCTTGCCGCCTGCAGGCGGTCTGAAGTTCCCTCTTCAGAGTTTCCTGACGGTTCTTTCGAGGTCTCGGTCGAAGGAATGCCTCAGGAGATGGAGGACTGGGACTGCATAGTCTATTCTTTCAAGGGTGAAGACTGCGTGGATGTGGCCGAGGGATCTTCCAAACGACCAGCCACGGTGCTCACTCCCGGGGAGAGGATGAATGTCATCGCTTCAGACAGGATGGAAAAATTTGTCATAGGGGCAAGGACGGAGGGACTTCCTCTGTCATCCTACTTTTTCTATCCCAAGGACACGGCCTCGGATTTGCCGGGGCTGTGGCATTGGGACGGAAAGTCTTCTCAAGCCGATGCTTCGGCGGTGCCTCTGACTCTTTTTACCCCGTCGTTCACTATGACTGTCACGGGAGCTCCTCAGACTCTGGTCTCTGCCAGGACGACAATCTCAGGCCTTGCGGACAGGATTTCCCTGCCGGGATGGATTACTTCGGCAAAGGACGGTGGCTGGTCGAAGACCTTTGAGGTGACAGGAGAAACGCCTGAGACAGGGTCTTTCCTGATGCCGATGTGTGGGGATGGTGACTGGATTCTGCCGGTGGACCTGAAGATTGACGGCCTGGAAACCGACAGGATTGACATATCCCTCACCAAACCTCTTGTCATGGGATGCAGTCTCTCCCTTGAACTGGATTTCTCCAGATTCGAGACTGACGGACTTCTCGCCTGCTGGGTGAAAATGTCTTCCGCAGACTCTGCACAGCCTGTAGTCTGGGGAAAGACGGTCAAGCTGAAGGAAGTCCTCAAAAAGAATATTCATTACAGCGTGAGCGTTCTTCAGGGCGACGGACAGTGGAAGGAGGCCTTTGTGCACGATGCCCTTGTGTCGGATGCTCCGAACCATCACACCCAGATCTGGAATGACTGCGCGACACTGCCAGTTTCGTGAATTTTACCGCAGATTTTGATTCTCCCGTGACAATCAGGGTGAAGAAACTCAGCGGATCCTACTCAAGCGTGAAAGTGCGCCCGACCCTCTCGGGAATCGTTCCGGTGGCCGTGGATGCCAACACGATCGAACTCACCATACCTTCCTGGCAGGCCAGGAAGTTCTCCATTGAATATGACGGGGACCGTTTCCACAATCTGATGGTCCTGCCCGAGAAACCGGATCCGGACAGACCTGACCCCGAAAATCTCCCTTCAAATGTCATCTACTACGGTCCCGGAGTGTGGAATCCGCAGTGGATTACCCTGAGGGACAACCAGACACTTTACATAGACGAGGGTGCCGTCGTCTATGCCAAAATCAATTCGGTCGGTGACAACACGGCCATCAAGGGCAGGGGAGTGCTCTCAGGAGCACGTCTCCCCCACACTGGAGACAGATATGCCAGCGGCTACCAGTTGATTGAAACCAATGCTACAAAAACCGGCACCCGCAACGGTTTCACGGTAGAGGGCATAACCGTCGTTGATTCTCCGAGCTGGACTTTTTCGATTTACCGCACTGACAATGTCCGAATCGAGAACACGAACATAATCTGCTGGATTCTGAACGGGGACGGAATCGATTTGTGTTCCGTCAGCGATGCCGTAATCCGGGGCTGCTTCATCAGGACTTATGATGACTGCATTACCCTGAAGGTCAATCATCTTTCCCTTGATGATACCAAAAACATCACCATTCAGGACAACCTCATCTGGGCTGACTTTGCCGGTGGCATCGTCGTTGGTCCGGAAAGCGGCTCAACAGACCGGATGCATCCACGATGTGCTTGTTTCGAACTGCACCGTGCTTGATTATCCGACAAAAAACAGCAATTACTCCAATGACGACCGTGGAGGTCTGTGCATCAGCCAGTATCCTTCGGGCGGTACCACATCCGGCACTATTTCAGACATCAGCTTCCAGGACATCGTCATTGACAACATACGTCCGAACGGCCGGCCTGTTTCAGTCTGGCAGAAACCATCGCAGGGAGGCTGCCTGATGAAAAGTGTGAAGTTTTCGAACATATCCATCCTTTCGGACACAGGGTGCGGAATCTCTACGGTGGTCTCGAATGGAAACACAATCAAAGGATTGGAAATCAAGAATGTAACCTACAATGGGACGTTGATTCAGAACACTTCCCAATGGCTGGTCAGCGGTGATAATATAGAAATTGAATATTAAACAATATGAAAAAGTTGATGATGGCCGCGGCGGCCTACCTTTGCGCCGTCTGCTGCTCTTTCCCCAGTCCGGAGGACCTGTCAATTGTCCCGCAGCCGGGCGCAATCTCGTTCTCCGGCGGATGGTTCCGCACAGACAGCACTGAATTCCGTGCGAATCCGATGGCCTGTGTCAACTTTGTCGATGACAAGTCAATCCCAGCCGAGGGCTACAGGCTGACTGTCGGAAGACGGAAAATCACTGTGAACTGTTCAGATGAGGACGGAGCTTTCTACGCTGTCCAGACCCTGCTGCAGATACTGACGGACAAGGGTCTGCCTTGTGTCAGGATTGAAGATGCTCCCCGCTTTCCTTACCGGGGATTCCATCTGGATGTTTCGAGACATTTTTTTCCTAAGGAGGAAATTTTCCTTCTGCTGGACCAGATGGCCCGCTACAAGATGAATTACTTTCACCTTCATCTGACAGACAACGGTGGATGGAGAGTGAAACTCGACCGTTACCCTGAGCTTACAGCCAAAGGTTCCTTCCGCACGCAGAAAAGCTGGATCGAGTGGTGGGACAAGCAGGACAGACATTATCTTGACGAGGGTACTCCGAATGCCTATGGCGGTTATTACACCAAGGATGAACTCCGGGAAATAGTAGAATATGCCGCCGCGAACCACATCGAGGTAATCCCCGAAATCGAATTCCCGGCACATTCCGATGCAGTTTTCATCTCCCATCCGGAGTTGTGCTGCAAGGGTAGGGCCTACACAAGCGGTGAATTCTGTGCCGGAAATCCGCAGACCTACGAATTCTTTGAAAATGTCCTTGACGAGATAATGGAGGTCTTTCCTTCTGACTACATCCACATCGGAGGAGACGAGGCCCGCAAGAAGGAATGGCCTCTTTGCCCGAAATGCCGTGCCCTGATGGAACGGGAGGGCATCCCGGACTACGATGAACTCCAGTGCTATATGGTTGACAGGATTGAGGACTATCTCCACTCGAAGGGAAAGATAATGTGCGGCTGGGACGAAATCAGCAAAAACGAACTCTACCCGGAATCGGTGGTTTACTCCTACCGTGGTCAGGAATATGTCTCACAGGCGGCTAACAAGGGCCAGAAGGTAATATTCACCCCAGGGGCAGCCCTATATTTCGACTGGTATCAGGACACTCCCCAGACTCAGCCGAGGGCAATGGTAGGTTATTCTCCTATCAGAAAGGTCTACCTTATGGAACCTCTTGCCGACACCCCTCAGAAGGCTCTTTTCAATGAAGAGCTCATCCTGGGGAAGAGAATCGACAGGGAAATCGAATGGATTTATTCAGAGGAGGCTGCCGGCAATCTTCTTGGAGTCCAGGGTTGTGCCTGGAGCGAGTTCATCGATGACTGTCAGCATCTGGAATATATGGTCTTTCCTCGTCTTCTTGCAGTTGCGGAACTTGGCTGGACACCGTCACATCTGCGTGACTGGGACTCATTCAAACGCAGGATGAATGCTCACGTTGTCTCTCTCCGTTCAATGGGTCTGAACTGCTATCCTCTCTCAGACAGGATTGACATCAGTTCCGTGGCATCATCGGGAAGCGCCCTGGTCAGCCTGGAATGTGAAAAATATCCGTCGGAAATCCGTTACACAACCGACGGGAGCACTCCTTGCTCTTCCTCTCCTCTCTACGAGAAGCCTTTCGAGGAGACTGAGCCCGTTCTTGTGAAAGCCTCCCGTTTTGAATCAGGCACTCCTCTGGGTGTGGACTCCCTTTTCGTGGGGACGGATTCTTCCATGGTTGAATATTTCCCTTATGTAGAACCGGACCATTGGAAAAACCTATGAGGAAGATTCTGACCCTTCTCCTGCTTCTGCCCTTAGCTTTGTCCGCGGCCTCCGGCCGTGGGACCGACTATGTCGTCGAAGTTGACCGCGGAGACGGCTTTGTTCCCGTAACGGTATATAAAGCCCTGTGTTCCGATTCTGCGGCTCATCACCCGGAAATCTGGAATGACTGGAACAATTCCAAGGCCCTAAGAGACACGATGTCCATAGCCCTTGTGGAATGTCCCGGGGACTTTCCTCTCAGAGTCAGGGTCAGGCGCAGGGATGCCTTTTCAGATGTTCGCATCAGGCCAACTCATTACGGTATTGTTCCGGAAGTAGTTGACAACCACACGGTTGAATTTTTGGTTGATGAATATTCCCATAGAAAGATTTCGGTCGAATTTGACGACGACCGTGCAACGAACCTATTCCTGATTTGCAACATCCCCGACAGGGAGAAACCTTCTTTGGATGACCCTTCCGTGATTTACTACGGCCCTGGTGAACATCGCGAAGGGAAGGTGGTTCTCAAACAGGGACAAACCCTGTATGTGGACTATGGTGCAGTACTTTATGCTGCTGTCGAGATTCAGGGCAGCGACTGCAGAATCGCAGGCCACGGCATCATCACCGGAGCGGAACTCCCTCATACAGGTACCCAGTGGGCCAGCGGCGAACTACTGATTGAGTGCAACAAGGACCGCAGTCCGGGAAGGAGGAATCTTGTCATAGAGGATGTTACCATTATAGATTCCCCTAGCTGGACGATTTCCGTTTACAATATGTCCGATGTCAGAATCGAGAATATCAACCTGGTCAACTGGATTCTGAACGGAGACGGGATCGATGTGGTCTGCTCCCGGGACGTGCTCCTGAAAGACTGCTTCCTGCGCTGCTATGATGACTGCATTACCCTGAAGGTCAGGCACAATGCAAAGCCTATGTCCGACCTTGAAAACATACGGATTGAAGGCTGCCTCATTTGGGCTGATTTTGCCAGGGGTGTGGTAATTGGCCCCGAGGCTCCGCTCGTGGCGGGCGTGGCCGACGCCGTGCGCGCGGCGGGTATTCCCTGCTTTGGCCCGGGTGCCGAGGGCGCCCAGATGGAGGGCTCTAAGCTGTTCTCCAAGCAGCTCATGGAGCGTGCGGGCATTCCGACGGCGGCATCCATCAGATCAAATCTCCGGAATGGAAGGAAGGCAGACCACCGCAGATGCAGTCCATAGTGGCGGAAAACCTTTATTTCGACCATCTCAGATCCTGTTCGAGGGCAATCGTGATTGCACAGGATGAAAATTCTGTTCCGGGTTGTGTGATGTCTGACGTGGAACTTTCCTATATTTGCATCGATGATGACGGAACTGCCGCTTCGGTTTTTGAAGCCAGGACTTTCCACAACAGGATTGACGGGTTGAAACTCAGTCATTTGAAGAGGAACGGCAAATCTCTTTTTGCCACCCCGGATTCCTCCGTCGTCATCGAAGGAAACATTGACAACCTTGTTGTTGAATAATTGATTATTACAATGAACAGATTGAAAACTATTGCCGTGGCCGGAGTGACGCTCGGAACAATTTCAGGTTGCGGCACTGCCGTTGAACCGGCTCTCCCCTGTGACAGTGCAGTGGAGAAAAGAATTGAAGCAATTTTAGGGAAGATGACCCTCGAGGAGAAGATTGGTCAGATGACACAGCTGACAATCGGGGTGATAATGGACGAGGAAAGGGAACACCTTGTTCCCGAACTGATGGACACCGTCTTCGGAAAATACAAGGTCGGCTCAATTCTCAATGTCATCGGCAACAGCGCGCCCCGGAAGGAAAAATATGTCCGCATCATCTCCGAAATCCAGGAAAAATCCCTGAAGGAAATCGGAATTCCGTGCCTCTACGGCCTGGACCAGATTCACGGTGCCTCCTACATAGCGGGAGCAACCCTTTTCCCTCAGGAAATCAATCTTGCGGCGACTTTCAGCAGAGGCTATGCCGAGGCTATGGGCCGGGTTACTGCCTACGAGACCCGAGCCGCTTTGGTACCCTGGACTTTCTCTCCGGTGATGGACCTTGGCCGCGAACCTCTCTGGCCTAGGATGTGGGAGAGTTTCGGAGAGGATACCTATCTCAACGCCGAACTTGCAAAGGCGACGGTGCACGGACTTCAGGGAGATGACCCCGGCAATGTGGACGGCAACCACATAGCGGCCTGCATCAAGCATTATATGGCCTATGGAGTCCCTGTGTCCGGACAGGACAGGACCCCTTCGAAGGTCAGTGATGCCGAACTCAGGGAAAAATATTTCGAACCTTTCAAACAATGCATCAGAAACGGAGCCCTTTCCCTGATGGTGAACTCCTCCTCCAACAACGGAGTACCTTTCCATGCCAACCACAAGCTCCTGACAGTCTGGCTGAAGGAAAATCTTGCCTGGGACGGGCTGATAGTGACGGACTGGAATGACATCAACAATCTTTACTACCGTGACAGAATTGCCACAAGCGAGAAGGATGCCGTCAGGCTGGCAATCAATGCCGGCATCGATATGGCAATGGTACCTTCAACCTGGAAATTCTGCATCGACCTGAAGGAACTTGTTGAAGAGGGGGCAGTGGGTATGGACAGAATCGATGATGCAGTGCGTCGCGTTCTGAGGCTGAAAATGCGCCTGGGTCTTTTCGAGAATCCGGTCTGGGACACTAATCGATACACTGACTTCGCGTGTGAGGCCTTCTCTTCCAATGCTCTTGCAGCAGCCCTTGAGAGCGAGGTCCTGCTGAAGAACAACGGTGTGCTGCCTCTGAAGGGCACTGAAAGAATCCTTGTCTGCGGTCCGAATGCCAACTCTATGCGCTGTCTGAACGGTGGCTGGTCCTACACCTGGCAGGGAGATGCATCTGATGCCCACTCAAAGGATTACAACACGATTTACGAGGCTCTTTCCGGTCGTTTCCCCGGTCAGGTGACCTGGTGCCCGGGCCTGGAGTATGCTCCTGAAAAGGGGGACAACTGGTACGAAGAAGGCGAGCCTGATTTCAAGACCCTGCTCAGGGCTGCTTCCGGAGCGGATGTCATTGTTGCCTGCGTTGGAGAAAGAAGTTACTGCGAGACACCCGGAAACTGGAAGGACCTGAACCTCTCTGCAAACCAGCAGGAACTGGTCAGGGTGCTTTCACGCACCGGAAAACCTGTTGTACTGGCCTACAGTGGAGGCCGTCCGCGGGTCATCCGTGAAATTGAGCCGCTTTCCGACGCGGTTGTGGCATTGATGCTCCCGGGAAATTATGGCGGAGATGCTTTCGCCTCCCTTGTCTCCGGAGATGTGAACTTCAGCGGAAAACTTCCTTTCACCTGGCCGAAGTACACGGCCGGATATGCTCCGTACGACTACAAGGTCTCCGAGAATGTGGCCACTATGGAAGGGGAGTACAACTATGACGCGAAGATGGATTCCCAGTGGCAGTTCGGTGAGGGATTGAGCTACACTTCATTTGAATATTCATCCCTCTGTTGCGACAGGACGGAGTTCTCATCGGATGATGTCCTGACATTCACGGTCGATGTGAAAAATGTCGGAAACCGTGTCGGGAAGGAGGCAGTGCTGCTTTTCACAAGTGATATGTACGCGAGCGAGGTCCCTGACGTGCGTCGTCTCAGGGCATTCGACAAGGTTGCCGTCGAACCTGGGCAAACTCAGAAGGTTACTCTCAGCGTCAAAGCCTCCGATCTTGCCTTTGTGGGCCAGGACGGCAGATGGCGTCTTGAGAAAGGTGATTTCCGTGTTGCCTGCGGTCCTCTCAGCCTGATTGTCAGATGCACTGAGGACAGAATCTGGGAAGAACCGGACATTCTTTGACTCTATGCTCCCGTTCCCGCGACTCCGCCTGTGCGCTCTGCTGTTGTCCCTGGTCCTTTTTCCGGGGACATCCGTTGCTCAGCCGTCCACGCCCGACGGGTTCTCCAGCCGTTGGACTGACCCGCTCTTCCGCTTTGGCCACCCCTATTACAGCCATCTTTTCATCGACACGATCTACAAGGACAGCAACCCTCTGATTCCCTGTCAAAGCGTCTTTGACGTCAGAATCGCCGCCCGGCTGGGCTTCCGCTATGTCGAGGCAAATCTCCACCCTACGGCTACCCCCGGCAAGTACCTTGTCATTCACGGCTACAGGGGTATGCTAGGCTACCAGGTCGAAGACCTTGAAGACAATTTCGCTCCCGAGGTGGTCATCAGCCAGACTCCTTTCGACACCCTGCGCACAAAGTACCGCTACCGTTCCTCAGATCCGCAATACCGCACCCCGATCACATCCCTCGAAGAATTTCTCCTCGAATGTCGCAGTTGTGGGGTTGCCCCTATGATTCAGTATGTGGATGAAACCTCCTTGGAAATAATCCGCAGCATTATGGGCGACGACTACATCCTCTACGGCGGTCGCAGAAACCTCGGGCACAAGGGAATGATAATGGAGTACAAGTCCTTTCCCACCGTTGGGGAAGTGGTGGAGCAATGCCGG
>OHQO01000509.1_pt1 | contig 19643 bp, 17 predicted proteins | sample 1578051 | NCBI WGS metagenome assembly OHQO01 (sample SAMEA3879592, study PRJEB24766) | human gut metagenome | biome: human-associated habitat; feature: feces | place: USA | collected 1985/1987 | reverse complement strand
TGCTGCCCGACGTGCTGCCGGAGCTGTGAGACGAGCTGCCGGAGCTTACGCCGCTGACCGTCACATTCAGGACGTTGCTGGTAACGGTGCAGCCGTTGTAGCTTGCCACTGCGTACACCTTAAAGGTCGCATTGAGCATGGAGGGGTCGATCTCCACCTTGACGGTGGTCTTGCCCGCCGCCTGCGGCACTTCCGCACCGTTGGCGTACCAGCGGATGCTGTCGGCAGTGAGGTGCTTGCCGCCCAGCTTTGCGGTAAAGGTGTAGGAATCGCCCAGCACGGCCTTGCCGGTGCTGCTGATATGCACGGAAGCCGCTGCAAACACGGCGGTCACGTCCACGTTCTGCTTGAAGTTCGTATCGGTGCGGGTCTTCTGGGTCACGCCGTCGCTCCACTTGACGAACACATAGCCGTCCTGCGGCACAGCCGTCACGCTGATGGACTGGGCGGCGCTGGTCACTTCATAGGAGAGGGATGTCTTGCCGCTGTCGCTGCCGCTGGAAAGGGTGCCGCCGGTCTTGTCCACCCGGTAGCTGGCCTGATACAGCACACCCTGCTCTTCGGAAGAGCCTGCAACCTCCGAGCTGCTGGGTGCTGTCACCGCAGAGCTGGGGTTCGGGGTATACTCGGCGCGGGTGGGGATGTTGGCGGTGTCGGGCCGACGGTCGTCGGTCTGGTAAGCGTGGGTGCGCAGATAGCTCAGCATGGCCTTCAGGCCCACGGGCTTCAGGTGGATATCGCCGGTCTGGTAGTAATCCTCGCGGCCATAGCCGTTGGCATCCTTCAGCGCTTCGGCGCTGTTGAGGAACTTCAGGCCCATCTGCTCACACATGGACAGCAGGGCCATGTTGAAGTCGTCGATCTTGGTCTGGTCCATGTGGGGGTAGTTTGCGTGGTTTGCAGGCACCGGCGGCACCGTGTTCACGATGATGTCGGTGTAGGGGTAGCTTTCCTGAATGGCCTGCACCAGCGCGGTGTAGTTCTTGATGAACTCGTCCACGCTCATGCCGGTATCGTTGGTGCCCAGCATGATGACCACGCGGCGGGGCTTCATTTTGGCCACGGCCTGCGCGATGGTGTAGGTGCTGCTGTCCTTTTTAAAGGTAACGATGCCCTCGTTCAGGGCGGCATGGGTGCCAATGCCCTCCTTGGCGCAGAACTGCTGCAGGCTGATCAGGCCGTTGGCGTACAGGCGCACCGTGTTGGAATCGCCGAGGAACAGCGTTTCCTTCTGGTAGCTCTCGCCCGCGTCGGCGGTCTCCGGCAGCAGGGCGGCAGAGGTCTCGCTGATCTGGTAGTGATCCGAGATATCCTCTTCGCCCGGCACCAGCACCTCGCTGGAGGGCTGTTCCCCCGGGGCTGCAGGGGTCTTGCCGCGCTTGAGCAGCGTCATGGTAATGGCAATGGTCAGAATGGCTGCCAGCGCGCACACACTGCACACCAGCACAGCCTGCTTCTGCATAGGAGTAAGCGATTGCTTTTCCGGTCGTGTATTTCTCATATCTCTCACCATTCACTTAGTTTCCGGCACAGGGCCTTCCGGTCATGCCTGTCCGTTCAGGATCTGGTCTGCAAGGTTGGCGCAGCTTTCGGCCAGCAGCACCGGGTGGAAGGGTTCCAGCTCTTCCCTGCTGCCGTAGCCGTACAGCGCACCGGCGGCATCCAGCCCGCAGTCCGCAGCGCCGCGCATGTCGTCGTTGCGGTCGCCCACCATCAGCACCCGCCTGCCCTGCATCATGGGCTGGGCCAGCACATGGCGCACCACGTCGGTCTTGGTGTCGCGGCTCTCGTCCATGGACGCGCCGCCGATAAAATCAAAATAGCCTGCAAGGCCCTTTTCTTCCAGAATGGGCGTGACGACCTGCGTGGGCTTGGAGGTAGCGGTGCACAGCACAAGGCCCGCATCCTTCAGGCGCTGCAGCATCTCTGCGGCACCGGGGTAGGCGGCGCACTCGTGGCTGCCCTTGACGGCGTAGCTGTCGCGGTACAGGTCGGTGGCCTTTTCAATGAGGGCCGGGTCGGTAAAGTGCTCACCAAAGCTCTTGCGCAGCGGCGGGCCAAGGTAGCGGCGCAGGTTCACATTTGTGGTGTCCACGCCCATCCTGGCAAAGACTTCTTTTAATGTATTTATGATACCGGGAGCGGAATCGATCAGGGTCCCGTCCACATCAAACAGGATCGCATCGTAGTTCAGCAATTTGTAAATTTCCTCACTTTCATGGTGATACATTGTATAGTATAGCACAGAATCCCGTTATCAGCAATTCCAACAAATGGTTTTTACAAAAATTATGCATTCAAGCAGAGAAAAGGCCTGCCCGGCATCCGGACAGGCCTTTCCGCATCTTCTTACTTCGCTGCGGCATCCACAGGCGGATAGTACAGGTTGTTGGAGACGAACTCCAGCTTATCCTTGAGCACCAGCTCCAGGTTTGCCACGGCGTGCACCATGTTGGTGGCCGAATCGTTCACTTCCAGCAGCTTGCACAGGTCCAGACCGTCCAGTTTCATGGCGGTGTCCATCTTCCGGCTTTCGGCACACAGGATGTGGCTCAGGGCATTTTCCTGCAGAGCGATGCTCTCCACAAGGTCAACGACCGCCTGCTCCAGCGTCACCTTGGGCAGGCAGGGGCAGGGGCAGCGGGTGGTATCGATACAGTTCTCAGCAGACATGATAAAACCTTCCTTTCGTTCGTCCGGTCAGGGGCGGTGTACGCTCCATTCTATGTCTGCCGGGTACGCCGGTGTTACTCCTGCTTTTTCGGGTTCTGGGTGCCGCGCACCTTTTCAATGGTCTCGCGGTAGCCGCCGGAGCCGTACTGGATGCAGCGGTTGATGCGGCTGATGGTGGCCGTGCTGATCTCCACTGCCTTCACGATCTGATCGTAGGTTCTGCCGTCCAGCAGCATCTTTGCCGCTTCCAGCCGCTGCGCCATATCCGAGATCTCCTTTACAGTGCACAGGTCTTCAAAGAAGTTGTAGCACTCCTCCCGCGTTTCCAGACTGAGGATGGCATCAAACAGTGCATCGGTGGTCTGGTTTCTTCTGGAATTTTTATCTGCCATGAATGTTCTCCTTGCCGCCGCAGCGGACTGTCCGGTTTTGGGAGCGTTCCCTCTTTTAAATGTTCCGGAAATGTTCAGGTTCTTTCTTGCATCACCACTTTAGCACATCAAAGTGTGAAAGTCAAGCCCTTGGCGTGAACTCTTTTCATTCGTTGACGTGTATAGTTTTTTTCGTTTCACGCATGAACAAAAATCACCTAAAAATTATTGCAGAACGCTTTCCTGAATTAGTGTATCCTCCGAACTTGTTCCAAGGATATTGACAATTTGTGAATTCCGCACTAAAATACGGACAATCATTCGGCAAATGCGATGAACAGGACATGATTCTTTGCAGCACCCTCTCCCAGAGAGCCGCCCATCTGATGCAAGGGCAGCAGTCAGGAGCAAAGCGTTCTCCCCTGCGAGCAGCCTGTGTAAACAAAGGCGCTGACCCCGCCTTCCAGTAATGCATGGCCGTTTTGCCCACGTTACGGGGCTGCGTATGTATGTACGCTGGGAGTGGCTGCCCTGTGCAGCAAACGAAGTGGTATCGCGGAGTATTCCATACACGATGTGCAGTGTATGTGAAGGCCTTCGTCTTCGATGGTTCGTCCCAAACGGAACGAACGCAGGAAGACGGGGCCTTTTTTACACCCTGTCGCCCCCATGTCGCTGACATTTGCCGGATGCCAAGAAAGGAAAGAGGTAAAAACAATGAATACGCTGGTCATCGTATTGATCGCAGCCGTGTGTCTGTTTGGCGCTTATATGCTTTACGGCCGCTGGCTGGCAAACAAGTGGGGCATCGACCCCTCTGCCAAGACCCCGGCAGTTGTCCATGAGGACGGCCGGGACTACGTTCCCACCGACGGCTGGACCGTGTTTGCACACCAGTTCAGCTCCATTGCCGGTGCAGGCCCTGTTACCGGTGCGATCCAGGCCGCTGCTTTCGGCTGGCTGCCGGTGCTGCTGTGGGTGCTGCTGGGCGGCATCTTCTTCGGTGCTGTCACCGACTTCGGCGCTCTGTATGCTTCCGTTAAGAACGACGGCAAGAGCATGGGCATGCTGATCGAAAAGTACATCGGCAAGACCGGCCGCAAGCTGTTCCTGCTGTTCTGCTGGCTGTTCTGCGGCATCGTCATTGCCGCCTTTGCCGACATGGTGGCCGGCACCTTCAATGCCTACGGTGCTGACGGTGCTCTGGTGGAGGCTGCCCAGACCAACGGTGCTGCCGGCATGGTCTCCATCATGTTCATGGTGTTCGCCGTGATCTTTGGCCTGCTGCAGAAGAACCTGCACTTCACCGGCTGGAAAGAGAATGTGATCAGCATTGTATTCATCGTGCTGTCCTTTGTGGTGGGTGCAAACTTCCCCATCATTCTGGGCAAGGCTGCATGGAGCTACATCACCTTTGTGTACATCTTCTTTGCCGCTGTCCTGCCCATGTGGCTGCTGAAGCAGCCCCGTGACCACATGACCACCTTTATGTTCGTGGCCATGATCGTGGGCGCTGTTCTGGGCCTGATCGTCAACCATCCCGTCATGAACCTGCCGGTGTTCACCGGCTTTACCAACGCCAAGCTGGGCACCATGTTCCCCATCCTGTTCGTTACCGTTGCCTGCGGCGCTGTTTCCGGTTTCCACAGTCTGGTGTCTTCCGGCACCTCCTCCAAGACCGTTACCAATGAGAAGGATATGCTGAAGGTCGGCTATGGTGCCATGGTGCTGGAAAGCCTGCTGGCTGTCATCGCCCTGTGTGTTGCCGGTGCTTCTGCTGCTGCAGACGGCACCCCCGCAGACGGCACTCCGTTCCAGGTCTTCAGCCGCGGCGTTGCCAGCTTCTTCGTGGGCTTCGGCCTGGACCAGCACTTTGCCTCTGTGTTTATGACCATGTGCGTTTCCGCACTGGCCCTGACCAGTCTGGATGCTGTGGCCCGTATCGGCCGCATGAGCTTCCAGGAGCTGTTCAGCGTGGACGACATGGAGCATGCTGAGGGCTGGCGCAAGCTGCTGTGCAACGTGTACTTCTCCACCTTCCTGACTCTGGCTTTCGGCTTCCTGCTGACCAAGATCGGCTACGCCAACATCTGGCCCCTGTTCGGTTCTGCAAACCAGCTGCTGAGCGCTCTGGTTCTGGCCACCCTGTGCGTGTTCCTGAAGGTCACCGGCCGCAGCAACAAGATGATCTTCCCTCCGCTGATCATCATGCTGTGCGTCACCTTCACCGCTCTGGTGCAGCGCCTGATCGCTATGGTCAAGGCCATCAGCAATGCCGCTGCTGTCACCATCCCCGCTGGCGAGACCACTTGGGGTGCTGTGTTCATTGCAAACGGCCTGCAGCTGATCCTGGCCGTGCTGCTGATCGTTCTGGGCCTGAACATCGTGTTCCACTCCTTCAAGGCCTATAAGAATGCTGAGCACAACAGCGAAGCAAAGGTCTGAGTTTCAGATCCTGCTGAACTGAATCTGTAAATGCAAACTGCCGCTGACGGCGTAAAAACCGTCAGCGGCAGTTTTTGTTGCTGTAAGCTTCTATGATTTGAAATGGCCTCCGCGTGCGCTCTGGCCATAAGCAGAGGAAAATTTATTTGATATTGTGGTTTGGAAACGACTGCGGTCGTTTCCAAACCATTTTTTCACAGAAAGAGTCCCAAAGATAAAATGCATAGTCACCACAAAAAATGCAGTGTACGGTCACGACCTTTCCCGTGAAAAAGCAAACCAGCAAAGCCCGCAGGCTTTGCTGGTTTGCAAATATAAAAATAATACTTCCGCTAAAAATAGCCATAGCGCACGCGGCGGCTATTCTAAATCAAAAATCAAAAATTCGTTTCTTCCCACGTTTGAAGGACCGCCATCTGCACCGGGGTATGGAACCAGTGTTCCCCGCCTTCCATGATCGTCAGATGCGCCCCGCTTTCCTGACGGAAGCGCTCGATCATGGTGCGGCTGGTCAGGGCATCCCTGTCACCATACAGCACCTGCGTGCGGCCATGCCAGTGCAGCGGATGTTCCCGCACCCAGCACAGATACGGCCATGAGAGGGTCTCCCCAAGATCCGTGGAGATCTCCCCTGCCCGCTGCAGCTGTTCCTCGGTCACATGGGCATATTGCATCATATTCGTGATGAGAGCTTCCATATCCACCACCGGAGAGACCAGCAGGGCCTGTTCCGGCGCGTCTCCCTGCAGCGCCTGCATGGCAAGCCACGCGCCGATGCTCACGCCATACAGCCGGATATGCGCCCACACCGGCTTCATGCGGGCATATACGGCTTCTATCTCCGGCACAGCCACCCACGGCAGAAGCCGCTCAGGGCTGTTTTTCCGTGCGCCATGCTCGGGCAGGTCGATAGCCAGCACCTGCCAGCCCGCTTCACAGGCTGTAGCGGCAAAACGTTCTGCCTCTTCCTTGCAGCCGTTCTTGCCGTGGAGATAGAGGTAAACATTCCGGCTCCGGCTGCCGTACAGGATGGCAGGGATGCCCGCAAGAGTCATGGTTTGTTTTTTCATAAGGGATTCTCCTTATCCGATCATGCTCTCCATTCGGAGAGACGTTTTGTTTACACTGCGCATTGCTTTTCGTCCTCCCTTCTTTCCGTTTTCTCTATGATAGCACATCCGCCCGCCAAACACAAACAAAAAGGAGCCGCAGCGCCCTGTTACGGGTACTGCAGCTCCCAATTCAACTTTGGAAGTTAAATTACTTCACCATGCTTGCAACTTCAGCAGCGAAGTCGTCAGCACGCTTCTCCAGGCCTTCGCCCTTCTGGAAGCGGGTGAACTTGACGATCTTGATGTCGCCGCCCAGATCCTTAGCGACCTTAGCGGTGTACTGAGCAACGGTCAGGTCGCTGTCCTTGACGAACTCCTGATCGACCAGGCAGTTCTCCTTGAAGAACTTCTTGATCTTGCCCTCGATCATCTTCTGCTTCACAGCCTCGGGCTTGTTAGCGGTCTTGGGATCGCCAGCCATCTGAGCCAGCATGATCTCCTTCTCCTTGGCCACGACCTCAGCAGGGACAGAAGCCTCATCGACATAGCCGGGGTTAGCAGCTGCGACCTGCATGGCGATGTCCTTGCCGTAGGTAACGAACTCGTCCTTAGCCTCGATGCCGTTGGTGGTTTCGAAGTTGACCAGAATGCCGTGGGTGCCGCCGCCGTGGACGTATGCAGAGCAAACGCCCTCGTAACGGACGAAACGGCGAACCTTGATGTTCTCCTTGATGACCAGGATCAGGTTCTTCAGAGCCTCGTCCACGGTCTCGCCGTTCTCGGTCTTGCAAGCCATCAGAGCCTCAACATCAGCAGGGTTCTGCTTCATGATGACCTGAGTAGCCTCCTTGACGAAAGCAACGAACTTGTCGTTCTTGGCAACGAAGTCGGTCTCAGCGTTGACCTCGATGACAACACCCACCTTGCACTGGGGGCAGTAGTCAGCGTAGACCATGCCCTCGGCAGCGGTACGGCTTGCCTTCTTGGCAGCGGTAGCCAGACCACGCTCGCGCAGGATCTCGATTGCCTTCTCGAAGTTGCCGTCAGCCTCGGTCAGAGCCTTCTTGCACTCCATCATGCCGCAGTCGGTCTGCTTGCGCAGTTCCATAACGTCCTTTGCAGAAATAGCCATTTTCGTATTCTCCCTTACACGTTATTTTGTTGTTTGTGGGATGGGAAATCAGGCGTTTGCTGCATCCTCAGCGGGAGCGGCCTCCTGGTTGCCCTGCTTGCCTTCCAGCACAGCGTCAGCCATAGCGCCAGCGATCAGCTTGACAGCGCGGATTGCGTCGTCGTTGCCGGGGATCACGTAATCGATCTCGTCGGGGTTGCAGTTGGTATCAACGATAGCCACGATGGGGATGTTCAGCTTGCGAGCCTCAGCAACAGCGATGCGCTCCTTGTGAGGATCGACGATGAACATAGCCTTCGGCAGGGTCTTCATGTTCTTGACACCGCCCAGGTACTTGTCCAGCTTCTCCATCTCCAGCTCCAGCTTGGCAACTTCCTTCTTGGGCAGCAGCTCAAAGGTGCCGTTCTCCTTCATCTTAGCCAGCTGATCCATACGGTCGATGCGCTTGCGGATGGTGCGGAAGTTGGTCAGCATACCGCCCAGCCAGCGAGCGTTGACATAGTGCATGCCGCAGCGCAGAGCCTCGTCACGGATGGACTCCTGAGCCTGCTTCTTGGTGCCGACGAACAGGATGTCGCCGCCCTCAGCTGCAACTTCCTTCACGTAGTTGTAAGCCTCGTCCAGCTTCTTCACGGTCTTCTGCAGATCGATGATATAGATGCCGTTGCGCTCGGTGAAGATGTACTTTGCCATCTTGGGGTTCCAGCGGCGGGTCTGGTGACCGAAGTGCACACCTGCTTCGAGAAGCTGCTTCATAGAAACGACTGCCATAGTAAAAATACCTCCAATATTGTTTTGCCTCCGCACACCGTGATCCCGGGCCGTATCGGACGGTTCGGGACTGCCCTCCACCCATTTGGGCACAAAAGGGCATAGTGATGCGTGTGTAATGCCTTGTTATAATATCACAAACAAACGCCGGTTGCAAGAGTTTTTCTCTGTTTTTTACAAAGAAATCGTCTGTTTTTCGCTCATTTGCCTGTGTCCACGCCGCTCAGGCCCGCAAGGCCCATGCGCTGCAGCGCATATCCTTTGCCGAACATCAGGTCGTACTGCAAAAGCCAGTGCTCTGCGCACCACCGCTGCTGGAACTCGGTAGGCTCCTGCGTGGTGGTGCCGTCCAGATTCATGGTGGTTCCGCGGGTATTGGTGCGGCTGGCCACACGCAGCTGACGGTTCAGGAACTGGAAGTAGAGCGGCTCTTCCAGACCGTAAATGTCCATCATCACCGGCGAGATATCGTAAGCGGCAATGGTGCCAAGGTCCACCTGCTGCTGGCTGTAGTTGGACCACATCAGCAGCGTGGTCTGGTGCAGGCGGGGGTCTGCGCTGGAATCGCTGGCATAGCCGGTAGTGGTGTAGACATCGTAATTGGAATCGATGGGGTTATAGTGGTCGCCCCAGAACACCAGAATGACCGGCTCGTCCACCTGCGAGAAGTATTCGGTCAGTTTGCCCATCATGGCATCTGCATCCCGGATGCCGGTAGCAAAATCTTCCAGCGCGCCCACGGTGCTGGGCTTGAGGCCCGCCGGGTGGGACAGCACCTTCACCCGCTCGTCGTCCGGGTAGTTGTCCTTGTTATAATTGGTATGGTTCTGCATGGTGACAGCGTGCAGGAAGATGGGCTTGTCCGAGCTAGACTTCATGCTCTCGTACTGCTGGATGATCTGGTCGGCCATGGAATCATCGGTGACAAGGCCGCTGGTCCAGTAGTGCTTGCGCACCTTGGTCACGCCATGCATATCCTCAAGGCTGATAAAATCGTCAAAGCCGAGGTTGGGGTAAGCCTTGTCGCGGCTCCAGTATTTTGCCCAGAAGCAGTGCACGGCTGCGGTCTGGTAGCCCTTGAGCTTGAGGTAATTGGGCATGGCGAACATGGGCTTGGTCACATGCTGCTGGTAGGGCTTGCTGCCGCTGGGCAGGAAGGATACCGAGTAGCCGGTAAGGGCTTCAAACTCCACATCGCAGGTGCCGCCGCCAAAGCTGGGGCTGTAGGCCCGGCCATAGGCGCTGGTCTGCTGCAAGGCGTGCAGGTTCTTGGAGACATCGGTATCAAAGGTGATGCCGTACTGTTCCAGCTCCGAGACATCCCAGTAGGACTCGTCCATCACATAGATGATGGTGGGCTGCTTCACCTGCTCGTCCTTGGGGGTCACGGCGCTGTAGCTGGTGGAGTACAGCGGGCTGGTGGCAAACTTCGGGCTCTCGTCCACATTGTCCAGCAGGGCATCCACCGCTTCCTGCGAGTATTCCTCGGGCTTCGAGATCTCCAGATTGGTGAGGTTGGTCATAAAGCCGGTGATCACGCCGTAGTAGCGGTAGTAGCGGTCCTGCATCCATGCATCCGGCGTAATGCCCAGCACCTGCGTGACAGCGGGCTGCAGGTACACGCCGAACACCAGCAGGCAGAGGGCTGCAGCCGTGGCGGCAGAGCCCGCCAGCCGGGGCAGCCAGCGCTGTTTGTGACGGCCGCGGTACAGGAAAAAGCTGCCCGCCATCAGCACCAGCACCACGATGATGGTCACCACCATGCTGGGCTGGATCTTGAGGCCCGCAGCGGATGCCACGCCGGCAGCCTCCGACACCTGTGTCAGATCCCATGGCAGGAACGGCTCGCCGCGCAGCTGCAGGGTGTAAAAGTTCACCGCGCAGGGCGCACAGCCCAGCACCGCCATGCCCAGCGTGGACAGCGGCGGACAGCGGAACACCCAGTCCAGCAGCAGCCACACCAGAAACAGCAGCAGCCACGCCAGCAGATAAGCCCCGATGTGCGGGAAGATAAAACTTGCAAAAACGTCTGCGCTCAGGCTCCCGCGGGCGATCCCCTCGCCCAGCAGCAGCACGATCAGCGATGCCGCCAGCGGGAATACCATCCGCAGCGCCAAAAGCGGTTTGGGAGTTTTCATAATTCCTGTTCCTTTCCTCATCCTTGAAACCTCAGATCATACGCAAAAGCACATTTCTTTACGCTTTTTGCACAAAGCTTCTGCGATTATTATAGTCACTTCCACAAAAAAGTCCACCCTGTTTTTGCAAAAAATTTACAAACCCAGCTTCACGCGCAGCTTTTGCCACCATTTGAGCTGTTCCGGCTGCGGCGGTGCTTCCGGCAGTGCCGTGTGCACCAGCACCGCATCCGTGCCAATGGTCTCGATCTCCTGCCATGGAATAGTCAGGCTATCGTCCCGGCCAAGCAATCCGAACAGCCTTGGCCGCCCCAGCAGGATCAGGCTCTGCAGCCGGGCGGTGGCAGGGTCAAAGGTCAGGTCGTCGGCCCGGCCAAGGCAGACCCCCTGCTCCAGCTGCACCACCTCTTTTTCACACAGTTCCCGGATGGTCAATGCCCTTCTCCCCTTTCTGCCACAGCTTATGCAGCCGCCGGGCACATCATGCAAAAAGCAGTGGAAACCGCATGGCAGATTGTGGTATACTGTGGGCAGAGCATTCCATGAGAAACAGAGGAAATTTTAAATGTATAAAAGCATCGTGTTTGATCTGGGCGGTGTCATGGTGGATTTTGCCCCCCGCGCCTATCTGGTAGACCGCATTTGCAATGAAGAGATCGAAGAGCAGGTGTACGACCTGACCTTTGGCAGCGAGGAGTGGAAGCAGCTGGATGCGGGGCTTGTCTCCCGCTTTGACGGCAATCAGGCCATGCTGCGCAACGCCAAGGCCGCCGGGCGCGAGTTTGAGGTGCAGGGCGTGCTGGACGACTGGCTGCACATCCTGCGCCCGCGCCGCCGGATGCAGGAGCTGGTGCGCCGCCTGAAGAACCATGGCTACAGCGTGTACTATCTCAGCAACATCCCGGAGGACGTGCTGGCCCTGCTCAAGGAGCGCGGCGTGCTGGACCGCTTTGACGGCGGCGTAGCCTCCTGCGAGGTGCACATCAACAAGCCCGACCCCCGCATCTATCAGGCCCTGCTGGACAAATACGGTCTGAAGGCCAGCGAGTGCGTGTTCATCGACGACAATCTGGCCAATGTGCAGGCCTCATTCACGCTGGGCTTCGTGGGCATCCGGATGAAGGAGAGCGTGGGCACCCTGATCCGCAGCCTTGCCACCTGCAATGTGGCCCTGCGCTGACCTCCGTGACCCAAAACAGCTCCTGCCGGAAAAGCTCTGGCAGGAGCTGTTTTGCTGCTTTGGGAATTACTTTTTCTCGTAGCTCTGGCAGTAGTGCGGGGTCTCCACCTGCTGCGTATCGCAGGTGCACTGCTCGGTCACTTTGATCTGGGGCAGGTCGCACTTGCAGCCGCTCACATTGTGGCTGCACTCGCAGACATCACAGGTAACGCCGATGTTTTCCATATTTATCACCTCTCTGTCCACAGTATGGCCTGCGGGCAGGGTATTTATTCTGGAAAATTCAGCCAGCCTTTTTCGCTTCGCGCTTAGACCGGAGTGTGACTGCTACATGCCGGATGGAAAGCACCGGGTGCACCGGCAGCATCCGCGGGCCTGCCCAGCGCATCACCGTGCGGATCTTCTCCCGCATTTCCGGCTTGTAGCAGTGCACTTTGCAGGCCGAACAGAAGGTCTTGGTCTCCATGAACGGGCATTTGTCAATGCGGGCCAGGGCGTAATCGTGCAGCTGCCGGCACTCCGGGCACAGGCTGCCTTTGGGTGTTTTGTGCTGTCTGCGGCAGTAAAGAGCGATCATCTCGCTCACCAGCATCTTTTCATCTTCGCGTTTCTGATCCAAGTTCTTCGGGGTATCCTGCATGGGACGGGGCCTCCTGCTGCCTTATTTTTTTCTACGGTCCGACCGCATTGCAGCGCGGCGCACCGCACGGCGCAAAAATGCAAAGCCTACCGTAACACCAATTGCTGCAGCCACTGCCATATACACCGCCTTCTGAAACCAAAGCGGCAGGAGCGCAGACCTTTCCGTCTGCTGTCCCCTGCCGCAGTTTTGATGCATTCTGTACAGAGGCTGCTGCTTTTGCGCGAAAGTTAGTATTTGCTAACTTTCAGCTCTGCAAAAACACCGTTTTTCGGTGTTCTCATAGTTTATCGCAGCTGTCTCTGTTTGTCAAGAGAAGCTTCTCCTGTTTACCATGCAGCCAGATCTGCACCCAGCTTGCGGCAGGCAGCCTGAACATCCTCATCCGGTGCCTCGTTGCAGATCAGACCCTCACCGTTGAGCACCTGTGCGCCGTCGCCCTGAGCACGCTCCACCCAGTCACGCATCCACTGGCCGTCGCCCCAGCCGTAGGAGCCGAACAGGGCGATCTTCTTGCCGTTCAGAGAACCCTCCAGATCAGAGAACATCGGCTCGAACTCGCTCTCCTCCAGCTGCTCAGCACCCATTGCGGGGCAGCCAAAAGCCACTGCATCAAACTCAGCCAGCTTTGCGGCGTTCATCTCGCTGCAGGGCACGATGGTGCCGTTTGCACCCTCTGCCACGCAGTTTGCCATGGTCTCAGTGTTGCCGGTTGCGCTCCAGAATACGACTGCTACTTTGCTCATAAAGATCGTCCTCTCTCAAATCAATATTAGTTAGATGTATCTAACTTTATGTTCCATGAAAATGCGTCCAACCACGCAGACGCATCCCCATTTGGTTAGTATCTTCTAACCACCGATAGAATACCACAGCTTCCCGGCTGTGTCAAGCCTTTTATGCAAAAAGAACCGCCGCGGCCGAAAGTACGCCGTAGATCACCGGCTGGTGCAGCAGATACAGCAAAAGCGAGTGCCGGCCCATCCAGCCCAGCGCCGGGCACACCGAGCGGCGCAGCGGTTCCATGCGCGCCCGGCCCACCACGCCGTGCAGAAAGTACCCTGCCCAGAACAAAAACAGCCACGGCAGCAGGGCAAAATAATCGGTGGAATAAAAATCGAAGGGCAGAAAGCCGAAAAACGCTGTAAAGTAATTCGCGTACCATGCATCCGGCAACGCAAGGCGCAGCCCGCCGAAGCCGAGCCAACGCTCGTCCAGATGATAAGTCAGTGCAAACAGCACCGCCGACACCGCAAGGCCCACAGCGGGCATCACTTTTTTCAGCAGCGGTTCCAGCACACCGGTGAGCAGCATGGCGCTGCCCAGAAAGGTCAGCACACCGAACACCACCCGGTCCTCCGGCATGAAGACCAGCGTCACCACCGTGACCAGTGCCCCGGCAGCAAACACCTGTGCGCCGCGCTTCAGGGTGCGGTGTCCCAGCGGCACGCAGAAGCCGGACAGCAGGATGAACACCCAGCAGATGCTCTGCTGCCACAGCCGCCCCGGCCAGCCGATATACCAGTCCATCCAGATGCCGAACAGGAACATCATGTCCCAGCAGGCATGGTACAGCATCATGCTGACCAGATCCAGTCCGCGCAGTTCGTCCAGCAGGGCGTAGCGGCTCGCCGGGGCCTTTTGCTGCACTCGTCGTTCGTTTTCCATTATCCATATTCCTCTTTGCTGTGTTTCGCAATACGATATGACAAATTATAAACCGCACTGCGGCACCTGTCAACCAGACATCTCAGGGGGTTGAAGGCAGCAAAAAACCGCTGCACAGCGGCAAAGCCATGCAGCGGTCAGAATGGATAACCGGGGAAACCTTATCAGACTTCGGTGTTGAAGTAGCGCTTCAGCAGGCCCTCAAAGCCGCGGCCGTGACGGGCCTCGTCCTTTGCCATCTCGTGAACGGTGTCGTGGATGGCATCCAGATTCAGGGCCTTTGCCTTCTTGGCCAGATCCATCTTGCCTGCACATGCGCCGCACTCGGCCTCGGCACGCATCATCAGGTTCTTCTTGGTGCTGTCGGTGACAACTTCGCCCAGCAGCTCTGCAAAGCGGGATGCGTGGTCTGCTTCCTCGTAGGCATAGCGCTTGTAAGCCTCAGCGATCTCGGGGTAGCCCTCGCGCTCAGCCACACGAGCCATTGCCAGATACATGCCGACCTCGCTGCACTCACCCTCAAAGTTTGCGCGCAGGCCATCCACGATCTCCTGCGGAACGCCCTCAGCCTTGCCGATGCCCACAACGTGCTCGGTGACGTAGGTGTTGCCGGTCTTCTCCACAAAAGCGGAAGCAGGAGCCTTGCAGACGGGGCACTGTGCCGGGATCTCGCCTTCAGCAATATAACCACAAACGGTGCAAACGTACTTCTTCATAAGAATAGACCTCCATCATTCTTTTTATATCAGTTAGAAAACAGGCTGGGCGGTGTTGGTACTCACCGGCCCTTGTCATGGCTCTATTATAGCGAATAATTCCTAGTTAGTCAAGGATAATTTTAAGAATAATTCCTATTTATTTTGCCTTACAGATAAATTCCGGCAGGGTCGCTAAAAACCATCATCAAAAACTGTGTGCTTTGCCCTGTGCACCTTAAAAACAGCAAAGCCGCCCTGCACACACAGGACGGCTTCTGCCTTGTTCTTCCTTCTTCTATGGGAGATCAGACCTGCAGGTTGCTGCTGGTAGCGGCTTCGGAGCCGTCGGCAGCATCAAACTCGTAGTCGTTGCCGGGCAGGATAGCGTTCAGCAGGATGCCTGCGATCGCGGCCACAGCCAGACCGGACAGGTTGATGGTGACACCTGCAACGGCAAAGCTGACACCGCCCACAGAGTTGAAGCCCAGTGCGCACACCAGAATGACAGCGGCCACGATCAGGTTGCGGCTGTTGGTAAAGTCCACGCGGTTCTCCACCACGTTGCGCACACCGATGGCGGAGATCATGCCATACAGCACAAAGCTGATGCCGCCGATGATGCCGGTGGGGATGGTGTTGATGACAGCCTCAAACTTGGGGCTGAAGCTCAGGATGATGGCCAGCACAGCCGCAATGCGGATGACCAGCGGATCGTAGATCTTGCTCAGAGCCAGCACACCGGTGTTCTCGCCGTAGGTGGTGTTGGCCGGGCCGCCCAGCAGGCCGGCCATGGTGGTTGCAAGGCCGTCACCCAGCAGGGTACGGTTCAGGCCGGGGTCGTTGATATAGTTGTGGCCCACGGTTGCGCTGATGGCGGCGATATCGCCCACATGCTCCATCATGGTTGCCAGTGCAATGGGGATGATGGTGAACAGTGCGCTGATGAACTCCGGGCTGCCGTCGATGGCAAACAGGCCCATGGCCTCCTTGTGCAGAGGGATGCCCACCCATGCAGCCTCAGAAATGCGCTGGAAGTCCACTGCACCGGTCACCAGTGCCACTGCATAGGACACCAGCACGCCGATGAGGATGGGCAGGATCTTGACCATGCCCTTGCCCCAGATGTTGCACACGATCACGACACCCAGTGCCACAAAGGCCAGAATCCAGTTGGACTGGCAGTTTTTGATAGCAGAGGGGGCCAGGATCAGGCCGATGGAAATGATAATGGGGCCAGTGACCACCGGCGGGAAGAATTTCATGATGCGGCGGATGCCGAAGGTGGAGATCAGCAGGCTGGCCACCAGATACACCAGACCGGAAAATGCGACGGCTGCACAGGCGTAGGGCAGCATCTTGGTATTGGCAACGGTCAGGTTGCCGTCTGCATCTGCCAGCATGGGGGCCACGATGGAGAAGCCGCCCAGATACGCAAAGGAGGAGCCGAGGAATGCAGGCACCTTCTTTTTGGTAATGAGGTGGAACAGCAGGGTGCCCAGACCTGCGCACAGCAGGGTGGTGGAAACGCTCAGGCCGGTGAGCAGCGGCACCAGCACCGTTGCGCCGAACATGGCAAACATGTGCTGCACGCCCAGAATGAACATGCGGCCTGCGCCCAGCTGGCGCGCGTCGTAAATGCCTTTGGAGTAATCGATCTTTTCGCTCATGAAGTTTTTCTGCCTCCTACAGAACTCGCAGCCCAAAAAAAGAGGCACCGCCGTCAGCAAAACGGCAATGCCCTTGAAATTTGGGAACAATGATTCCGCCCGGAAATGAGAAGTGCAATACAGCGCAGTCGATGATTCTTGTGCAGCATGGTGCGCTCCCCCTTTCATTCAGGCTCTTTCCAAACCGCCGCCAAAAACCCCGCAAAAGGCCGCAGCGAGCAGTCCTTCAAGAGATTATAGCAGACTTTTTGCCGCCGTGCAACTATTTTGCTTAATTCTCCTGTATTTCCAGCCCGGAAGTTTGCGCCGCTTCTCTTGCAATCCGGCCCAAAGCGCACTATAATATAACCTACCATTGTAATCTGTATTATAAGAGAATTATCAGGAGAGTTTATGATCTATCTGGATTATTCCGCCAATACCCCGGTAGACGAAGCGGTTTTACAGCGCTTTTGCGAGGTGGAGCGCAATTGCCCGGGCAATGCCAATTCCCGCCACGCAGCAGGCACTGCCGCAAAGGCTGCCATCGATGCCGCCACCCAGAGCATTGCCCGCAGTCTGAATGTGCAGCCCGCCGAGATCATCTATACATCCGGTGCCAGCGAGGCCAACAACTTTGCCATCAAGAGCATCGCCCGGCTGGAGCGCCACCATGGCAGACACATCATTTCCACCCCGCTGGAGCACTCCTCGGTGAGCGGCAGCCTGACCGCCCTGCAGGAGCAGGGATACGAGATCGACCTTGTGGACATCCGGCAGGACGGCACGGTGGACCTTGCCCACCTGAAAGAACTGCTGCGCCCGGACACCATTCTGGTGGCCGTCACTGCCGTGGACAGTGAGCTGGGCGTGGTGCAGCCAGTGGCCGAGATCGCGGAAATGTTGAAGGCCTGCCCCCACTGCCACTTCCATGTGGATGCCACACAGGCCGTGGGCAAGCTGCCGGTCAGCTTTGCGGGCATCGACACCATGAGCCTGACCGCCCACAAGTTCTACGGGCTGAACGGCATCGGTGTGCTGGTCAAGCGGCGCGGCCTTGCGCTGGAGCCGCTCATCCATGGCGGCGAGAGCACCACCATCTACCGCAGCGGCACCCCCACCGTGGCGCTGGCCTGTTCGCTGGCGCTGGCGCTGGAAAAGGCAGTGAGCGAGCTGCCCGCCCGGGTGGAGCACATCCGCGCCCTGAACGCCCGCCTGCGCACCGGGCTTGCCCAATACCCCAAGGTGCGCATCAACAGCCCGGCCACCGCCGTGCCGCAGATTTTAAACCTGAGCGTACAGAACGTGAAGGGCACCGTGTTCCAGCGGGAGCTGGATGCCAGGGGCGTATGCGTCTCGGTCAAATCGGCCTGCTCTTCGGACGGCCTGCCCTCCCGCGCCGTGTTTGCCGTGAGCCATGACCGGCGCAACGCGCTGTCCTCGTGGCGCATCAGCCTGAGCCACCTGACCACGGAACAGGAGATCACTGATTTTATGCAGGCGTTCGATGCCTGTTACAACGCCCTGACGCAATAAAAAGGAGTATTATGAAGCAAGATCCCCCCGCCGACCAGCAGCGAGGGGATCTTTTTTACTGTTTTTGAATGCCGAACAGTCTGCGCAGAATGCCGCGCAGCGCCTTGGGGCTTCGGATCACAACTACCTGCATATGCTCCCCGCCTTTCCGTTTTCTGGCCCATCCTATGCAGGCAGGGGCCGGAACGTTCCGGCAAGGGCAGCAGCGCTCAGTCTGCGATGGTCTCCACCACCACCAGCGCACCGCTGCGGGTGGAGATGGTGATGCAGTCCGACCCGGCAGCGTACTCGTTGCTGACGCCCAGCGGGTAGCTGGCGGTCAGCTCCGCATCGGTCAGCTCATAGTAGGAGCCGCGCTCGCACACGCCCTGCGCCCTGCCCTCCATCGGGAAGGCCGAGAAGAAGAAGTACTTCTCCTTCGGGTAGCGGCGGGTCTCGCCTGGCATCACGTAGGTGATGCGGCTGCGCTCATCCAGCAGGGTGGTGCGCACACCGCGCTGTTCCAGCCCAAGGCCGGTGCACAGGTTTGCAAGGGTGTGCTCCACCCGTCTGCCGCCAAGGCCGCCCAGCAGCAGCACCTCGTCAAAGCCCTTTTCCGAGACCAGCTTTGCGGCATACTCGGTGTCGGTATCGTCCTTCACATGGGGCAGCACGATGATATCGTCGTCCTGCTGTTCCGGGCAGGGGGCGGTGTCAAAATCGCCCACGATGATGTTGGGTCTGCGCCCCAGAGGTGCGCAGTTGCGGTAGCCTGCATCACAGGCAATGATAAAGTCGTCCGGCCGCAGGGCCTCTGCCAACTCCGGAGAAACCGGGCAGGCCGAAATGATCACACAGCGTGACATGAATCTCTTCCTTATCCTTTATACTTTCGGGCGCTGCCAATCCTTCACGTCCTTGACTTCCTCGTACATGGCACAGTAGCTGTCGTACCGGGTCTGGGAGAGCCTGCCCTCGGCCAGTGCGGCGCGCACGGCACAGCCTTTTTCGCTGCGGTGGGAGCAGCCGGTGAACTGGCACTGGCCCAGATAAGGCCCGAACTCCGGGAACGCATGCTCCAGATTTTCCTTGGGGATGAACCCGGCGCGGTTCGCTTCCAGACTGGCAAAGCCCGGCGTATCCGCAATGCGCCCGCCAAAGGCTTCAAAGATCGTCACCTCACGGGTGGTGTGGCGGCCGCGGCCCAGCTTCTGGCTGATGGCACTGGTCTCGCGCTCTGCTTCCGGCAGCAGATGGTTCAAAAGGGTGGATTTTCCCACGCCGGAGTTGCCGCAGAACGCACACAGCCTGCCGCTGATCCACTGCTTCACCTCGTCCAGCCCGCCGCCGGTCTCGTAATCGATGCGGATGAACGGCAGGGTCGATTTTTCGTAGGCCTTACGCAAGAATTCCGCCTCGGCCAAGTCGCCCTTGGTGCACACGATCACCGGCTGCACGCCCTTGTCCACCGCAATGGCGGCAAGCTTATCCAGCACCAGCGTGCTGGGCGTGGGCTGGGTGGTGCTGGCCACAAGGAACAGCACATCCAGATTTGCCATCGGAGGCCGCACGAACACATTTTTGCGCGGTGCGATCTCGGCAATGACGGCTGCACCGTTCTCGGTCTCCAGCGTCACCTCATCGCCCGCCATGGGGGTGATCTTCTGTTTGCGGAAGATGCCCCGGGGCTTGCACTCGATCACACCCTCTTCGG
>OHQO01000497.1_pt1 | contig 20059 bp, 19 predicted proteins | sample 1578051 | NCBI WGS metagenome assembly OHQO01 (sample SAMEA3879592, study PRJEB24766) | human gut metagenome | biome: human-associated habitat; feature: feces | place: USA | collected 1985/1987 | reverse complement strand
GAGCCGATGCAGGCGATGATGAAGCCGCCGCGGCTGCGAAAGCCGTCGCGTTTGCTGACGTTGGCGTCGTTACTCATAACATTGTTTCCTTTCACGCACTCAGGCACAAATTGGTTTGATTATACCGCAAAACCCGCCCCGCCGCAACCGTTGTTTGCGGAATCTGCCGGATAACACTATGCAGAGGCGTCTTACTCCCCCGGCAGGCCCAGCACAAGCGCTTTCTCGCGGCGGCTGTCCGCGCCCGCATGCTACACACGCCCCCCCTCCTCTCTGCGACACATTTTTGCAATATTTTTGCAATCGTATACCACAGCATTTGCGCATTTTCTACCGCCGCGCACCGGAACAAGCGCCCGGAATGCGATTTCCCGTTCCCAACACGCGGGTTTTGTGCTATACTGGCGGCACACGACCGCCGCACGGTATGCTCGTGCGGCAGAGGAATGATGAGGAGAATACTTTATGAAGGCCACCAAACACCGCTTCTGGCTCTGCGCGTTGCTCGTCTGCATGGTGCTTTCCGTCTTTGCCGGGATCACCGCGCCGCCGGCCATGGCAGCGAACATCTCCAGTACCGACTGGATGGAAACCGTGCCGGACGAGACAAAGCTCAGCAATATGTCGATCCCTGGTACGCACGACAGCTGCACGCAGTATGTGGATATGCGCTACATTTTTCAATGTCAGGACGCGAGCGTTGCCACGCAGCTGATCTACGGCTACCGCTATCTGGATATGCGTCTGGTGCTCGAACAGAAGCACGACCAGCAGACGCTGGTGCTCAAGCACAGCATCGCGCGCTGCAAGACCTCCAACTCCCCGTTTGCCGGAACGCTCACACTCGATGACGTGCTGCGCGACGTTTCCGCGTTTCTGGACGCCCACCCCACCGAGACGGTCATCCTGTGCATGAAGGCGGAAAACAGCAAGGACGATGTCGCGGAGATTCAGAAGGTCCTGTATGAGACGATCGACAAGGATCCGGAGCGCTGGTATCTGAAAAACGAGATCCCGACGCTGGGCGAAGTGCGCGGGAAGATCGTCCTCGCCACGCGGTTTGACGACAAGCTTCCGGTCGGCTTCGAGCGCTGCGGCCTGTACTTTGGCTGGGCGGATCAGGGCGACCGCACCGTTTTGTCTGACCCCACCGCGAACTCCGTGATCAACGGCCGCGAGACGCTGTGCGTGCAGGATCGCTACAACTATGACACCGATGACAAAATCGACGCCATCCACACCTGTCTGGACAACAGTCAGGCGGCGGAGGACACGTTTTTCCTGAACTTCACGTCCACGAGCGGCAGTGGAAAAGTGGGCCACCCGAAGGAATACGCCAAGCGCATCAACCTCGATCTCTATGACTACGACTGGCAGGCCGGAACGGCCTACGGCGTTGTCATCGTTGACTTCGCACCGAAAAAGATCGCCGAGAAGATCTATCAGACAAATTTCCAGCCCGCGCAGTAACGCGCGCAGCCCCGAAATCGAAAAAGCCCTTTGCGTGCGCATGATCTGCACGCAAAGGGCTTTTGCATATGGATTTTAGTACAGCTTTGCGCCGGCCGGGATGTGCGGATCGACCATGAGCAGGTGCAGCCTTTCTTCCCCGTTTTCGTGGTGCACGGCGGAGATGAGCATACCGCAGGAGTCGATGCCCATCATGGGCCGCGGCGGGAGGTTCGTGATGGCGATGCAGGTCTTGCCCACGAGCGCTTCCGGCTCGTAATAGGCATGGATGCCGGAGAGAATCACGCGATCCGTACCCGTGCCGTCATCGAGCGTGAACTTGAGCAGCTTCTTCGACTTCTTCACGGCCTCGCACGCCTTGACCTTCACGGCACGGAAATCGGACTTGCTAAACGTGTCAAAGTCCACGAAATCCGCAAACAGCGGCTCGATCTGCACGTTGGAGAAGTCGATCTTCTCCTCCGCTGCTGGCGCTGCGGGCACGTTCTCGGCGGGCTTGGCCTCGGCCGTTTCCGGCTTCTTGTCCGCGTCCAGCGGCTTCATGGTCGGGAGCAAAATTCGGCTCCCTTCATCCTGTTCCATGCCGCTCTGTAAGGGTTCAAAACCCGCACAATACTCGATTCGTGAAATTTTTTTCATTCGTCTCGTGTCCTCTTGTGCCATCCTTTTCGCTTCAAAAGTTGTAGAAAAGTTGTAGAAAGTTGTAGTGCGCCTGTTATGGCATATCGCTGGCATAAAAATGGCAAAAATTTGCTGCGTTACTCAGGATGCTATATCTAACATGATCTCTACACAAAGAACGGCTTGATCGTTTAACCGCAGACGCATACATTATTATATAATAACCTTCAATTCAATCTAAGTCAACGATTTTATCGAAACATTTTATTACTTTTATTGCCCCACCTTTAATACATAATACATAATAAAGAGGAGACTGTCATGCCAGAATACCAACTTCAAATTAAACAAGTGGTAGATTACCCACGATGCCGGATTTATCGTGAGTTCATCCACAAACTGATCAACGACCGGAGCATCCGCATAAACGGAGGCTCCGGCCTTTTTCATTTTACTGTACTTTGCAGCTATGCAAACTTCCGCACCTCATATCGCCGTATTGACGGGATCAGTTATACAGTCTCGCCCGGCGAATGGGTGTGCACCGTCAAGGAACTGTCTTGCTGGTTCCGCACCCGCTTTCATCGGCAGGCGCTGTCCATGCTGGATACCCTTCAGAAGCAGCACTTGATTTCCTATACACTGCTGGGCCGTGGCAATGTAGTAAAATATAAAATCCTCCACTGGGCCCGCCACAATTCCGCACTGGAGTACAATGCCCCATGCCAAAAGGATACCGGTTTTTTCTTCCTGCCAGTCTCTGTTGCCCTGGAACTGGTCAGCTCTGCCCGCTGCTCTGAAATGGACATCGTTCTGGATCTGTGGGTATCCGCTGTCTACAACGATACGCAGGTGCAGGGGTCAGAGGTCGGCCCGGTAGCCTACTTTCGCAATGGTACAGGAAACCCGTTGGTCAGTTATACCGAACTCTCCTGCCGCTGGGGGCTGTCACGCGCTACCGTATGCCGGATACTGAAAAAGCTGGACGGTCTTGGGTATATCTCTATCATGTCGTTTCCCGGCCGGCATGGAAGCGTGATCTACCTGCAGAACTACCTATCCACCATGTTTGAGATTTCCGATGTTTTAATCGACAAGGAGGAAGTTGCCATGACCTTAAACATTCATCTGGAGCTTCCGGAAACTGCTGAAACCGAAGAGAGCCATTCCATCTCTGAGCATGAGATCATTGTTTCGGATGCACTTTCCAGCGTTTCAAAATCGCACATTGAAACGATACTCCGCAAGATGGCTGACATCCTATCTACGCAAGGGATTTCCTGCTTTTCTTGCCCGCTCTCCCGCTATAAGTTATATCCCTTATCGGACGACTGCTGGGAAGAGTTGATTCCGCGTGCGCGAGGGAAATCCACAGCCCACTTTGGTCTGACCATCCTCTGCGGCACAAACACTTCAATCGCCACTTTTGAACTTACACTCACTCCCTTTGAGGAGCACGAAAATAGGAGGAACTTGAAATGAGAAAATTTGTTGAACCTGATGTTGCTGATAATCCCCTGTACCATGATACCTGGAAACTGCTGAAAAAATACCGGGATGTTGTGTGGAGTCTGGAGCTTTCTGTCCAGCATGTCCGCACCAAGTTTGAGATCGAGTATGGCACCTCCATCGAGGATTTTCTGGATTCAGTCTATCTGGCCGGCGCCGATCTGGCCGGAAGTGACATTGAGCATCATGCCAAGTGCATTGAACGCAGCCACAAAATGCTTAAGCTGCTGGATTCCGCAGTCGAATTGCTGCGTACCAAGCACAAAAACGGTGAGGCATATTACTGGCTGCTGTACTACTCCTTCCTCTCGCCCCAGCAGCTCAAAAATGTTGAGGAAATCATCGAGACCCTGCGGCCGCACATTCGTGACATCAGTTTCAGAACCTACTACCGCAAACGCCGGGAAGCTATTGAAGCCCTCAGTTCCGTCCTTTGGGGCTATACCTCCAAGGACAGTTTAGACATGCTGGAACAGTTCTTGCCAGAGACAAAATCACCTTCCGGACAATCGGGCAAATAATTGGCACATTTCGGGAACAAAATTGGCATGGTTCTGCTCTTTCAGTGCAAATACCGATGTGTTAAACTGAATATGCTCAAACTTGCACCCAAAACCGAACAGGACAGTAACGGCACCTTTCATCAGGGTGCTTTTTTGCTGCCCAGATGGCCGCCCGACCATTTGAAAGCCCACATTTGTTTTGACAGGTGTGGGTTTTTCTGTTCCCTATTGAGCATCAAAAAATCATTCAGAATTGGAGGATCGCAAATTGAAGAAAACGAAAACCCCTCAAACTCCGCAGCTTCAGGAGCCGGATACCCAGTCCAAGCGCAGGCTTTCGCTGCCCAAAGTGGCTTACAGCGCCTTCCTGTGTGTGATGATGTCCATGATGTTCTGTCAGCCGGCTTATGCGGCAACAGATGTATGGACCAAGGCCAAAGAGATCATGCAGGATGTATACACCCAAATCCTTGCCATCTCCACTATCGCCGCCATCGTCACTGCTTCGGTAGCCTTGCTGCTCATGAACTTCTCCCGTTCCGGACGGACGGTGGATGAAAGCCGCGCCTGGCTCAAACGAATCTGTATCACCTGGGCTATCCTCAATGGCTTGGGCTTTATCATGGCGTATGTGACGCCGCTCTTTAGTGGCGGACAATGGACAGGCTGATTGACCGTCTGATTGCTCGCCGGAAAGGAGGCTTGCATTTATGGGCATTTTAGACGGCATAGTGGAATGGATCGCAGAACAGGTAATGGCCGGTCTTGATCTGGTGACCACATCGGTTTTGGGTGCGCTGGGCTGTGATATGGCTGTATTTCTGCGTTATTTTCCCGCAGCAGAGACTATGTACTCTGTTTTCGTGGCTCTGGCAATCGGGATCATCCTGCTCAACTGGGTCTGGCAGTTATTCAAAAACTTCGGTCTTGGCGCAGGTGTGGAAGCAGAAGACCCGGTAAAGCTGAGTATCCGTTCCGTTATTTTTATCCTGCTGACGCTCTTTTCAGATGAGATCGTCAATATTGTTCTTACCATCGGCGGCACCCCCTACCACTGGATCATGGAGTCCGACCTTCCTGCATTAAGCTTTGCAGACTTCAATTCCGTGATGCTGGTCATCATCGGTGTGTGTGCCAATGGGGCTGTGGCGCTGATTACCTTGATTTTGGTTCTCATCCTGGCCTGGAACTACCTAAAACTTCTATTCGAGGCAGCCGAACGGTATGTGCTGCTCGGTGTACTGGTCTACACGGCTCCTGTGGCTTTTTCTATGGGCGCCAGCCAGACCACAGCAAACATCTGGAAATCCTGGTGCCGGATGCTTGGCGGCCAAATTTTCCTATTGGTCATGAACGCCTGGTGCCTGCGCCTGTTCACAAGCATGGTGGGGTCCTTCCTTGCGAACCCGCTTTCGTTGTAAGGAGGTCTTATCCTTGAAGAAACTCAAAAAATTTTTGTTTGCGGCCTTTACAGTCGCAATTCTCTCCTGCCTGTTCTGCCAGCCGGCTTTTGCCGCTATCTCCGAAAGCGATGTGCAAACTCAGGTAGACGCTGTGGGAAAAGAAGCCGTTTCCGGCAATGTGTTTATCTGGTTTCTCTGTGCTATCGGCTTTCTCAAAGTCGGCCAGAAAATCGATTCCTTCCTCTCCAGTCTTGGTGTCAATGTAGGACATACCGGCGGCAGCATGCTGGCTGAGGCTATGATCGCTGCCAGAGGCATCGGCGGCATCAAGAACTTTTCCAGTCACCACTTTGGCGGCGGGAGAAACAGCAGTTCCACCAATGTCAACGCAAACGGTAGTAAAGGCAGCGGCGGCTTTGGAGCAGGGTTTGCCAGCGGCGGTCTTGCTGGAGTGGTGAGCCGAAAAGTCACAAAACAGCCACCACAACTCCCGGCTCCAAGCCTTCCGGTCTTGGCAGTCTTTTAGGCGATGCTGCAGCCGGAGGGATCGGCGGCCATATGTACGCTTCTTCCGTTAGTAAGGGCGGCAATTTTGCCAACAATGTAATCGGCAGCGTAGCCACGGGCAGTATCAGCCAGATGGGTTCCATTTCCGGTGAAAAAGCCGCCGAAGCCCTGCACTCTTACATGGGATATGCGGCACTGGAATCCGGAGCTGAAAATGTTCCGACCTTCCAAAATGTCGAAATTGGCGGCGGCCGCATCACCGGCACAGAAGTGACTGCGGAACATCCCGAAGGCATCTCCTTTGGTATGTACCACGCAGACCAATATGTTGCCCCGGAAGGCCAGTACACCACCATTCATGCCGTGGATGGCACAGCATGGTATAAACAGTACGCTGTGGATGCTGTTGACAAATCGCCCTATATGGCTCCTGACGGTTCTATCGCTTTCAACGAGTCCATTGTCAAAAAGCTGCCTCCATCCCCGAAGAGAAAGGACAAGATATAAATGCCAGAAGATCAAAAAAGCAGTTTTTCCGAAGCTGTGGAGACCGGCGCCTCCGCAGCGCATACCATCTGCGGCGCAATCAAAACCGGAAAAGCTATTTCCTCCGCTGCCAAAGGCGCTGCCGCAGGCGGTCCTTACGGTGCAGTTGCAGGCGCAGTGTGGGCAGGTCGGAAGCATATCGGAAAAATCATTGTGGCAGTCATTGCCCTGCTTATGCTGCCGGTATTATTTGTTCTCATGCTCCCTGGTCTTATTTTCGGTGGACTGACCAATGCCTTTTCGCCATCTGACCCCGAAATTCCGATTTTGAATAGCGAAACAGCGATTATTGAGAACGCCAACGAGATCACCTTTACCCTCAACGGCATCTTGGGTGAGGCACTGGATGATGTACTTGCCCGGATCGAAGCTGACTTTGCGGCATCGGGAGCCGACCATATGGAGGTCAAAAATGCCTATTCCGGCGGTCCTATTTATAACGCCAACCTGTTTATCTCTCAGTATTGTGCGGCCAAAGACAAGGATTTTGAAAGCATTTCTCTGAATGACCTTGCCGCCACCCTGCGGGAAAACAAGCAGCATCTATATTCCTACACCAGCAAGCAAGAGATTCGTGAGAGCACCGTGACTGATCCGGAGACTGGGGAAGAAACAACGGTGTCCGAAACATGGATGGTCTATACTGTCCGTTACAACGGTGAGTCCTATTTTTCTGATGTTGTATTCCAGCTTACCGATGACCAAAAGGAGCTTGCATCTGATTACGCTTCCAACCTAAGCCTGTTCTTGGGCGATGGTCTGCTGCAGAATCTGGAAGCGTGGACCGGAAACAGCATCACCGCTCTGGGCGATGTTACTTTCACCGACGGGATCACACCTGTTGTTTACTACAATCAACTGGATGAACGCTATGCCGGTAAAGCATATGGTACGGACAATATTGGCGGTTATGGCTGCGGCCCTACCGCTATGGCAATCGTGGTGTCCTCTCTGACAGACGATATGGTTGACCCTGTGGAGATGGCCGAGTGGTCTTACAACAACGGCTACTGGTGTAAAAGCAGTGGTTCTTACCATGCGCTGATACCTGCCGCCGCTGGGGAATGGGGGCTTCCGGTTTCCGGCTGTACCACTGCGGAACCACAGCGCATCACAGACGCACTGGCTAATGGTAAACTGGTAGTAGCAATCATGTCTGAAGGCCACTTTACCTCTTCCGGTCACTTCATTGTCCTGCGTGGCGTAAAAGACGGCAAGATCATGGTGGCTGACCCTGCCAGTTACACACGGAGCGAACAGCTCTGGGATCTGTCCATTATCTTAAATGAGGCCAGCCGGCGCGCTGGAGCTGGCGGTCCGTTCTGGATTATCGGCTGATGTGCCCGCCCGGCTTCGGAAACGAGGTTAATCATGAATCATAAAATCGACCGAGATACCTACATAATACCACCGAATTTCATCGAGTCAGGCACCTTCTTTGGTGGTATGTTCAAAGCCCGCAATGTGATTGAAGCCGGCATCCTGGCATTTGCCATTGGTGTGCCGGTTTTTTCATTGCTTCCTCTTGGCCTGACTGCCCGTATCATCGCTTTGTGCCTGACCGCACTGCCAGCAGCATTGGTGGCGCTTATCGGAATTTCCGGTGAGAGCCTTTCCTCTTTTCTGCTGATTTTCATAAAGTACCTGCGAAACCGCCGCATTGTAGGCGGTAACAGCGCAGAAGATGCGGTTCCTGCGGCAGAGCATGGCGGCAAGCATATTAAAAAGAAGGCACACAAGCCCGATAAGGCTCCCAGGCGGTCACGGTGCTCCGGCAGAGAGGGTTTCCCAGCGGAGTTTGATGAAGTTCGTAGCTACGAAATCCGCCAAAAACTCCGTCCTGTGAAAAAGCAGAAGCCTGCCAAGGAGAAGAAAGCCGCCAAGCAAAAAAAGAAGGTCTCCAAGGAGCGCAAAGTAAAACGCCCTATCCGCACTCAGGAGCCGAAGCCCGCCTGCCTTAACCCGGTAGCAGATTATCTGCCGATTTCCAAAATTGAAAACGGCATCATCTACACGAAGGACCACCGCTATGTCAAGGTCGTCGAGGTAGTACCCATCAATTTTATGCTGCGCAGTGCCCAGGAACAGCGGAACATCATCTATTCCTTTGTATCCTACTTGAAAATCAGCCCCATCAAGCTGCAAATCAAGGTACTGACACGCCGGGCAGAGATCAACCGCCATCTGGATACCGTTCGGAAGGAGATGGAACAGGAGACCAATGAACAGTGTCTGCTCATGCAGGAAGACTACCTCCAGTTCGTTCAGCAGATTGGTTCCCGTGAGGCAATTACCCGACGTTTCTTCCTGATTTTTGAATATGAGCCGTGGAGCAACACCAAGCGCTCTGATGAAGAAGGCGAGGCAATCAATGCCCTGCAAAGTGCAGTCCATACTGCTACCAACTACCTCCGTCAGTGCGGTAACGAGGTCATCGTTCCGAAAAACTGGGATGAGTTTACCGTAGATGTCCTCTATAACCTGCTCTGTAGAAATGAAAGTGCTGTAAAGCCACTCTCCGTCCGGGCACAGGAGGTTGTGGCTGAGTACCTTGCCAAAGGGCGCGACAGTGAGATCGACCATATCCCTGCCACCGAATTCTGTGCGCCAAAAAGCATTGACTTCACGCATGGTCACCATATCTGCATTGACGGTCTGTATTATGCTTATTTGCTGGTGCCCTCTGATGGCTACAAAACGCAGGTTCCAGCCGGCTGGCTCAGTCTTATCGTCAATGCCGGTGACGGGATCGATATGGATATGTTCCTCTCCCGTCAGCCCAAAGAAACCATCATCCAGAAAGTCGGACAGCAGCTACGTATCAACCGTTCCAAAATCAAGGACGCCAGCGACACCAACACCGACTTTGATGACATTGATGGTGCTATCCGAAGCGGGTACTTTCTCAAAGAGGGCCTTGCCAACAACGAGGACTTCTACTACTTGAATCTGCTGATTACCATTACTGCCTCCAACGAGGAAGACTTGGAATGGAAGGTCAGCGAAATGAAAAAGCTCCTGCTCTCACAGGACATGAACGCCTGCACCTGCCATTTTCGGGAGGAACAGGCGTTTTTATCTGCCCTGCCATTGGTGGCAATGGAAAAGAAACTGTATGAGCGGGGTAAGCGCAACCTGCTGACAGGCGGTGCGGCAAGCTGTTATCCCTTTACATCCTATGAGATGTGTGATGATAACGGTATCCTGCTGGGTGTCAACAAGTACAACAGTTCCCTTATTATCGTGGACATCTTCAATTCTGCGGTCTATAAGAACGCCAATATGTCGATCCTTGGCACGAGCGGAGCCGGCAAAACCTTTACCATGCAGTTGATGGCGCTGCGAATGAGGCGGAAAAATATCCCCATTTTCATTGTTGCGCCCCTAAAAGGCCATGAATTCCATCGCGCCTGCTCCAATGTGGGCGGCTCCTTTATCCAGATTTCACCGGCCAGTCCCCACTGCATCAATGTCATGGAGATTCGGCGGGTAGACCGCTCGGTGAATGAACTTCTGGACGGTCCAGGCATCCAGTTATCTGAACTTGCAGCAAAGATCCAGCAGCTCCACATATTTTTCAGTCTGCTGATCCCCGATATGTCTCACGAGGAACGACAGCTTTTGGACGAAGCCCTTGTTCGTACCTATAACACAAAAGGCATCACTCATGATAATGCCTCTTTGGAAGACCCTGCAAAGCCCGGCCAGTACCGTGAGATGCCGGTGCTTGGTGACCTGTACGAAATTTTGAAAACCTCCAAGGAAACGATGCGCATGGCCCACATCCTAAATCGTCTGGTAAACGGAAGCGCCAGCACCTTCGATAAGCAGACCAATGTTCGGCTCGACAACAAGTACACTGTTTTGGATATTTCCTCCCTCACCGGAGACCTGCTCACCGTAGGTATGTTTGTGGCGCTGGACTTTGTTTGGGACAGAGCCAAAGCCGACCGTACAGAAGAAAAAGCCATCTTCATCGATGAGTGTTGGCAGCTTCTATCCGGCGCCGGTGCTGCTGGTGTAAGATTGGCCGGCGATTTTCTTTTGGAAATTGCCAAAACCATACGCGGTTACGGCGGCGCCTCGATTTTTGCAAGCCAGGATCTTGCCGATTTCTTTGACCTTGACGGCGGCAGATTTGGTAAGGGCATCATCAACAACTCCAAGACCAAGATCATTCTGAATCTGGAGGACGACGAAGCCCAGCGGGTACAGGAAGCCCTGCACCTGTCCGATGCTGAAACAATGGAGATCACTCACTTTGAAAGAGGTCACGGTCTGATTTCTACCAATAACAACAATATTATGGTGGAGTTCAAAGCCAGCCCTCTGGAAAAGGATCTGATCACTACCGACCGCCGCGAGCTGCGTGAAATCGTAGAGCGAAAACGCCGTGAACAATCCACATCTGCCGAACAGCAGATATAACAATTTGAAAAGCGAGGTGATTCCCATGTGCAACTTTCCTTCCAGACGCCGCTATGCGTCTGCTTTGCGTCTGTATTACGCCTAAAAACCAGTTTTGCCAGCCAGATCATCTTTTTGGCTTACACTGACTGGCTTTCCTTCCTATTTAATGCGTCTTGAATACGCCTATATTACGCCATTGGAGGTGATACCCATGAAGACCAGGGCTGAAATCTATGGAAATGAAGCTGCGGCTCTGCTGCGGATCGTCACGATGTATCCCGGTCTCAATATGCAGCAGCTTCTTTGCTTTCACCCTGACAAAGAAGAAATCATCAAGACCCTGCTCTCCCATCTGCAAAAGCAGGGCCGTATTTTTCAAACTGATACAGGCGGTTACTTTCCGTCTGGTTGGGCAGCAAAATCAGACAACTCTCTGATACGGGCTGCCTGGGTACTCTTGGATTTTATCGGGCAGGTGGAATACCATGCTCCCGGTGATTTTCCGGCCAAGCTTATCTTCTTTGCAAACGGTGAACTATACGAAATCGTCTACGCAGCTTCCGGCCAGGAGGCCCTGATCAACCATGCGCTTCGGGATGACCGCAGCGGTGGACGCCGCATCATTTTGGTCGATAATCCGGAAGACATTCGCCGCATTGACTGCCCTGGCATTTCCGGTTTCTGCACCGTGGATGCAGCGGGCCAGGTGCATTACTTTAAGAAAACAGGAGGAACTTGATTGGAACGAAAAATCATCTCACACCGGATTGGAAGCATTCTTGATGATATATCCCGTTTGAGCAATGCTCTTTACGCGATGGATACCACGGATATTCAGCGCTATCCGGACAACTATGAAGTCTTATCCACTGACGCCGCCCTACGGGCAGAGAAAATTGCCTGCAGGCTGCGGCATTTGATATATTCCAGCACCACCATCCACAAAGGCGATTACCTGACATCCGCCGGTATTGTACACGGAATTGAGGTTGTCTATGAGGACGGTGTACTGGAGGTCACCCTGCCCGGGCTGCTCCCAAAACGCAAGCAGAGACAAAACACTGAGTTTCTGCTCGACCCGTTCTACTTCTCATTGGAGCAATACGCCAAAGAGCATCCCATGCCCCACTTCAGCGATTGTGTGGTGTGCTTTACGCAGGTTTATGACCAGTGCCTTCCCACCCGGCGTATCCGTGACTACGACAATCTGGAAGAAAAGCAGCTTCTGGATGTCCTCTCCACCTTCGTCATGGCTGACGATACCGGCCTGCTCTGCGATGCCTACAACACCGCTGCGCTGGGCGAAAAGGACTGTACCAGAATCAGTGTCATGGAAAAAAAGCGGTTTCCCGCCTGGCTTGCTGAGCATGAAAACACCCTAAAATCCATCTCGGATTTTTGAGCATTTTCAGCCATTGCTTGTCCGACCTGCCGCAACATCGTATTTCGCCCCGGATTTCGGGGCTTTTTTCTGTCGTTACACCACGGATTTTTACCGAAGTTCCTTGCAGTCTCGGTAAAAGCCACACACCACAAGGAGGTGATCACTTGGGAAATTCCCACAGCCAGACACGATGGCGTACAGGCTTCTCTCTCTGACTGCCATCTCCGGCGAGTTCCCCACAGACCAGCTTAACAGACTTCCCGGCAGTCCATATTATCTGGAGTCTGTTGTCACTGCACTGAAAAAAGACGGGCTGCTGCGTACCTATTACCGGGATAAACTGCGCGGCTACCGTCTGGGGCCGCGAGCCAAAGCCACTCTGCTGGAAAGCCGGCCGGACAGGTTTGCCAGCTACCTGACAGGAGATACCGACACCAACCGTTTGAAATGCGAAATTGACCGAAGACTCCGGCTACACCGCCTGGCAGAAACCTATGTGACCATGGATAATGCGGGTGTATGTGTGTATCGGGATGAAAAACCGGCAATTTTTGCGCCGGAGGGTTACGCTGGTGGCATGATTGTCTATCCTGCTTTTTTCAGTTCCAGAGAAGTGAAAGAAATGGGGATCGACACCACGAAGATCCGCAGTTCCCGCTCCACCGGAATACTCCTTGCGCCCTCCGGCATCTTCGTGACCTACAACAGCAGTAGCGCCCTGATGAAATGGCGCTACAAATCGGAAATGCGGGTCAAAGCATTGATCTGGAGTGTAATCTGCCAACAACGCCTGTCCTCACAGTTTCGCCATGAGGATGTTCATGGACTGATTCTGGGCAACAGCATGGATCTGGCTTATCAGATTTTGACCAGCACCGGAGGTCGCAAACATGATTTCTTCATGCTGGATGGCAGCTATGAGCATTTTCTTTATCTTACCAACGACCATCAGGGGGAGGTGACACTGGCACTATTGTGCGACCCTGGGAAAACTGCGGAGCTGGACCGTATTCTGCTCCAAGGTCTTACGGCGAGGCAACCCGGGCTGGCTATTGAGCATGACGGCATTTCACCAGATGGCTCACCAGTCCTGTTTGGCTATTTCTGCGATCTGCCCCGTATCGCACGCTTTAACACCTCTCTCGAACTATCCGAGCGCCCGGGCACACTGATCTGCTTTGACTTCCAGGCAGAGGTACTTCGCAGTTACTGCGGTTCCCGAGTGCGCTTCCAGACCATTGACTTCACAAAATTCGAGGGGAGGTTGTTCCCATAAACAAGAAATAACTGATCGTGAGCCTGATTGCAGCGCCCTTTGCCATTCTTGCAATCCTATACGCAGGCGGCTTTCTGGCACAGCTTTTGGGTAACTATGCAACCTGGAAACAGGGCGGCGGCATTCCCGGCGATGGTACTTCACCGCTGGCCGCTTCGCCCGACTTCCTTCTCTGCCTTTCCTCTGTGCTCCGACCGCCTTATGGCGTGTATGGCATTTTGATCTGCATTGGCTTGTTAGCAGTGCTGCTCATCATGGTCATGCGCATGGGATATGGTGATGCCGACGAGTATGATGAAGACCGTAATTTCTCCTACTCCGCCAAAGGCACTTATGGCACCTCCGGCTGGATGTCCCGCAAAGAGATGTCCGGCGTACTGGATCTGGTGCCCGACCTGCGCAAGCACAAGGGTATTGTACTGGGTATGCTGGATGGCAAAGCAGTCTGCATACCGGAAGATACCAGAATCAACGGCAATCTGGCAGTCTACGGCGCCAGTGGCTCCATGAAAACCCGTTCGTTTTGTATGAATCGTATTCTTCAGGCCACTGTCCGAGGCGAAAATGGCGCCGGAGAATCGCTGATCATCTGCGATCCCAAATCGGAATTGTACGAGAAGTCAAGCGAATTTCTCCGCAGCCGGGGCTATTGTGTCAAGGTATTCAACCTCGTTTCGCCTGAAAACTCAGATTCCTGGTGTTGCCTTGCCGAAGTTGAGGGACAGGAACTAATGGCTCAGCTTTTTGTAGATGTCATCATCAAGAACACCACGAACAACGGCAAGAGCGACCATTTCTGGGATGCCTGCGAGATGAATCTGCTCAAGGCCTTGGTACTGTATGTGGATCAAGGCTATGCGGAAGAAAACCGCAACATTGGCGAAGTCTACCGGCTGCTGACCCTCAATGGGGAATCCCAACTTGACACATTGCTCGAAGCGCTTCCTTCCACTCATCCTGCCAAAGCACCCTACAGCCTGTTCAAGCAGGCCAGCGACACAGTGCGAAGCGGCGTGATTATCGGTCTGGGCAGCCGCCTCCAGGTATTCCAGTCTGAACTGATCAAGAAAATTACCGCTAAGAATGAGATCGATCTGGAGCTTCCGGGTCAGCAGCCTTGTGCCTACTTCCTCGTTACCAGCGACCAGGACAGTACCTTTGATTTTCTGGCCTCGCTGTTTCTATCTTTCTGCTTCATCAAACTGGTGCGATATGCAGACCACAACTGCGAGGGTGGCAAACTGCCTGTGCCTGTCCATATCCTTGGGGAAGAACTGACAGCGTGCGGCACGATCCCCGACCTCTCCCGCCGGCTCAGCGTAATACGCTCCCGGAATATCTCCATGTCCTGTGTATTCCAAAATCTCGCAGGATTGCAGAACAGATACCCGCAGAATTTGTGGCAGGAGATCATTGGAAACTGTGACGCGCAGTTGTTTTTGGGCTGTACAGACCAGCTTACTGCCGAATTTATTTCTGCCAGGACAGGGCTTGCCTCCGTAGCAGTATCCAGTAAGTCCAAACAGCTGGGCACCTGGCGTATCTCCAACTATACACCGGAGTTTCGTGAAACCTCCGGTGTTGGAAAACGCCCTGTACTTACTCCTGATGAAGTCCTGCGACTCCCGCTGGATCAGGCACTCATCATCATCCGCGGCAAGAAGGTTCTGCAGGTAGACAAAATGGATTACTCCAAACATCCGGAAGCCAAGTATCTGCGTTCCTGCAAAGCATCTGCCCATGTGCCGGAATGGCGCCGCTTGGAAGAAGAAGCCGCCAAAACACCGCAGCCCGCGCCGAAACCGGCTCCGGCAGCAAAGAAACCGGCAAAGCGCAAAGCCACCAAACCGGCATCCCCCACAGATAAATCACCCAAAGAGGCTCCGGCTCCCAAATCTGCCGGTACGCCGGAAGGCATTATTACCACAGACAAGGATTCCATCCTGTCTTAAACAAAACTATCAAATTCATAGGAGGTTTAATCTATGGCAACCAAGAAAAAAGAACTTCTGGAACAGGACGCTCCTGTTACCGAAACCGTTATGTCGGAAAGCGAAACTCTGCTGGTCGATACCGCTCAACCTGAATCCCTTCCTGCTGACGCTGGCGATGGTCTGGATTTGAACGAACTGCTGGGGCTGATGGATCAGCCCCAGCAGGACACCTCTGGCGAAGATATGAATGAAGATCCCCTTCCTGAACTCACCGAGGAGGAAATGTTCGGGGATGCGCCTGCTGAAACAGACGATCAAAGCGCTGCTCCCACTGATATGCCGGAAGACTCTGATGTGCAGCCGCCTGATGTTTACGAAGATAACGCCGACGCTTTGCAGGAACCCCCTGCATCTCCAAAGCCCAAGCGTACCAGCCGGAAGAAGAAAGAAGCTGCTGCTCCTGAAGAACCTGTCTCAGAGGAAGTTCCTACCGAAACAACAGTGTCGGCGGATACAGCCGAAACCCTTTCTATTGCGGAGGAACCTGCTGTGGAGCCTGACGTTCCTGCTGTGGAAGAAGTTGCCGCTCCTGCACCCATTCCCTCTCCTCCCCGGCGCCAGCCCCGCCCCCAGCGCGGCGAGGCTCCCGTCCTTACCATCCGCAACCGGGATGATGTCGAGACTGCCGAAGACCGAGATGATGTAATCTGGCATGAGATCCATAATGCCTACCGTACCCGCAAGATCATCACCGGCAAGCTGGGCGGCATTGAACAGCTGGACAACCGCAAGACAGTGGCAGTTGTGGATTACAAGGGGTTCCGTGTCATTATCCCTATCAAGGAAATGATGATCAATCTGGGCCGCAACCCTTCCGGCCAGGAATATACCGACCTTATGCTGCGCCAAAATAAGATCCTTGGCAACATGCTGGGTGCTGACATTGACTTCATCGTGCGTGGTATCGACTCCAAAACTCGCAGCGTAGTTGCCAGCCGCAAGGAGGCCATGCTGCGCAAACGCCAGATTTTCTATCTGGATACGGATGCTGCCGGTATGTACCGTGTCTATGAGGGCCGCATCGTCCAGGCGCGTGTGATTGCAGTGGCTGAAAAGGTTGTGCGCGTGGAAGTTTTCGGCGTTGAAACCTCCATCCTTGCCCGTGACCTTGCCTGGGACTGGATCGGTGACGCCCATGAGCGTTTTTCCGTAGGCGATGAGGTTCTGGTCCGTATTCTCAGCGTGCGGCGCAACAGTCTGGAGGACTTGGGCATCAAGGCTGACATCAAGAGTATTTCCGAGAATACCGACAGGGACAACCTGCAGAAGTGCCGTATCCAGGGCAAGTATGCCGGTCGTGTCACAGATGTCCACAAGGGCGTTGTCTATGTGCGCCTCTCCAACGGTGTCAATGCGGTAGCTCACTCCTGCTATGACTACCGGATGCCCGGCAAAAAGGACGATGTATCTTTTGCCGTCACCCGTCTGGATATGGAGCGGGGTGTGGCCGTAGGTATTATCACCCGGATCATCCGTCAGAACCTGTAAGCAAAGCAATGCCAGAGGAGCAGATAAACCGCTGCTCCCCTGGCTAATTTTTGTCCACAGTTTTTATGACACCAGTGTCATACTGCACTTACTCAAGCGCAAGCAATACCTCTCCAAGTTTCTTCCACTGCTCTACCACAAAACCAAAAGACAATGCATCTTCTTCCGCAAAAACATAGTTGCGCTGCATATTCTGATAGTCCTTACGAAGTGCCTCATTATCAGAAAACCCTCTGAGCAACTGAAAATCAGAAAACTTCTTTTCCGCCAGATCACTGCCTGTTCTTCGGGTCTCTTCCAGTCTTTTATACCCCAGCATCTCAAGGAATGTCTGCTGATTTTGAATCATTTCCTGAATCTGCTCTAAATCAAACATGACGCTGACATCGTAAAGATGTTTTGCCACATCAAAATACATCTTACGCTCATAATAGAATTCAGCAGCAAAAATCTTGTCGGCAAAAATCCTCTCTAACCGAATTGTGTTAATCATGAAAGGGGCAACATTATATTGTGACTGAAGAATATTTCGCTGTTCTTCGGTAGCATAAGTGTAAAGTATCGGTTCAATTTCAAGCGGTGTAAAAGGCTCGCTGACGGTAAAGGATGTACCTTCTACTTTGACATACCCAAACCGTTGGAGCGGATCATCCGAGTCAACGCCTACAAGCGGAGTATAATCATAGACAGTTGTGATACTACCTTTCCGATCATCTTCGAGATCCTTTCTGGATGTGCGTGGTAGGGCCTGATATTTCTTTGTTGCCATCTCCAGCCGTTTCTTAGCCTGGCTGTTACTGCAATTATCGATGCACACCGTCAAGTCAATATCCTCTGAAAACCGGCGGATACTTTTCTGTGCTTTATACAAGGCCGTTCCGCCTTTAAAATAGGCTGGCAGCGTTACCTGTTTCCCTGCTAACTCCCTCAACAGTAGTGTAACATAATAGTCCTTCTCCAAAATATCAGCCCTAATGCTGCTAGCCTCATGGATTAAATTGATAATATTCAAAAAAGCAAATTTATCCTCGTGCAATTTCATAACTACCCTCCAACAAAATGTCTATGGTCCGAAGCAAAGTTTTTTGCCCATAATATTTTCTGGCCATCAGAATCAACATCTCAGTTTTCAATGTGAATTCCTCAACAGTAGCTCTTACCACATCAATCGGCTTTGCAGTATCTACTGGTGCCATATCCAGTTCTCTGATTGCATCCAAAATTTGCAAATACCGAAAATTGTCAGAATTAACTACGATAGGCGGTTTCCGAATCTCAATCTGCATTCCTTCCGGAACTCGTTTTGTATGCAGGTTGGTTGCAATGCATCTCCTTCTTGGCATTTGAGAAACAAGACCAATGCGATTTAATGCCGACAATCCTGTTTCATATCCAATTATCTCGTTTTCTTTCCGAAGTAATTGCTTACAAAAAAGTGTTTCTTTATCCGGAGTATAATATCCAAATGCTGTTTTCACCCTCCTGCAGTAAATCCCTTTGGTTAGACGCATAATCTGCCCCTCTTTTTCAAGCCGGGCCATATTTACATTGACTGTCTTTTTTACCATCGCCGCATCAAGTAAAAGTCGCTCCGCCACATACTGTGCGACCTGTTCGGTTGTAATTGTTTGATCTGGCTCCAGAGCAGTCAGATACTGCATGATCAAATCTCGGTACTTTATCTTTTCCATACAGATCTCCTTTCTGTTGCACTTGTTATTATAATACTCAATTTTTCTTTATTTTATGTATTCATAATAACACTTTTTCTTGTTGCAGTCAATGGGAGAAAAAAACAGATATACTCCAAGTCCAGTTTCTCATTTTCAGTTACATCTTCCTACACACTGAACATGGCAGAGGAATCTGATGGCACCAACAGTTATTTCAAACTGATTGGCATAGTAAAAGAGGTGCTGGATGAAGGAACACCCCTTGTAGTAGACGAACTGGACGCTCATCTGCATCCCCTCCTGACAAAGCATCTAGTCTCACTTTTTAACAGCGTGGAATTCAATCCAAATGGGGCCCAGTTGATTTTCACATCACACAATACCAATCTTCTTGACTTGGATGTGCTGAGGAGAGATCAGATCTGGTTTGCCGAAAAAGATGAACTGACCGCTGCTACCGATCTGTTCTCTCTCCAAGCTTTTTCTATTCGTAAAGATACCAAGCTGGAAAAAGGCTATTTGATTGGACATTATGGTGCGATTCCTTTTATTAAGGGTGGGCTGTAATTGGCAGAAAATTGTCTCTACATTGGCACAGTCCTGCCCTTTCGCCGTAAATCCATATCTGTTATACTTGGTACAGTCAAAACTTTGCATAGCAGCCGCTCCGGTTTGGAGCGGCTGTTTTCAATTTAAGTAAAGGTGGTGGTTTCTATTCTCTTTCAAAAAGCCCGGAAGATGCTGAACAACGAGCGGGGCGAGGCCAACTATTTCAGTACGGTGGTCTTTATCTTCATTGCCGTCCTGCTTCTTGCCTTCATTATTGACCTGTTCAGCATCATTTCCACCAAGCAGGAACTTGACCATGCCGCCGATCAGATGGTCAAACAGATCCAGCTTTCCGGCGGCGTCAACGGCGAGACCGATGAGCTGTTTGAATTTTTGAGTTCTCAGATCGAAGGAGCCGAAAATATTTCCTACTCCATTGACGCTACCTACACATCACCCAGGCCATCCGGTATGACAAATGCCATCCAGTTGGGCACCCCCTTCTTCATTACTATCGAGGGAGATGCCAAACTGGGTGGGTTCTGGAATTTTGACCTGGTAAACATCACAGTGGTTGCCCGTGGCAGCGGCGTCAGTGAGCACTACTGGAAGTGAGGTGACCTATGAAACGCATATTCCTGCGGCTGAAACAGTCGCTGCGAAACGAACGGGGCGAGATCACCTTTTTCGCCTGCTTTTTTGTGGTAGGTATCGTGATGCTGATCT
>OHQO01000494.1_pt1 | contig 20144 bp, 18 predicted proteins | sample 1578051 | NCBI WGS metagenome assembly OHQO01 (sample SAMEA3879592, study PRJEB24766) | human gut metagenome | biome: human-associated habitat; feature: feces | place: USA | collected 1985/1987 | reverse complement strand
AACAGGGAGGAGTTGTTGGGGCCGCGTTCTGATTTTTCAAAGCCCTGCCAAGGGGCTGCGGAAAAATCAGCTAACGCAACCCGTTGCTGTTGCTTAGCCCGCGGGTCCCAACGCGTAGGAATGTCTACCGTGGAAGCTGTGGATCGAAAGATTTCATGGCTTTTTTGTTTTGTAAGCCATGGCTGCACGGTTTCTGCACGGTTTTTGCACGGTCGGTGTTTTCCATGTCCGATGATGTAGGGCGCTGTATTGCATTGCAATCAGTGCCCTTTTTTGCATCAGGTGAGCAGTGCCAGGCGCAGCTTTGCCTTCATTTCCGGGTCGGCATCCTTGAGCAATTCCAAGAGAGCCGTCATGGAGATGGTGGGTTCGCCTGCGGCGGGTACAGCCTGCGGGCTGGAGGTGTCGGGTTTGGCATAGAAGCCGCTTTCAAACTTCTTGCCCAGCTCCACACGGGAGGACTGCTGGATAAGTCGGACAAAGACTTCCTTGAGGATGTTCTCCGCTTTTTTTAGCGTGAAAATGTAAAAGACCAACTGTATATTTCAGGCTTCGGAAAGAAACTTCCCCTCCTCCAGCATCTTTTTCACCTCGCGCAGGTCTTTGCACTCGGCGGTGTACAGACGGCGCATCTCGTCGTCGGCGGGGGCAAGGTCCGGCACCATCACGGTGACAAAGCCGCCCCGGGCACCGGCCCGCACGCCGTTGTAGCTGTCCTCCAGCACCAGCGTTTCAGCCGGGGCTGTGCCCAGCGCCTTGGCCGCGGTGAGGAAGATCTCCGGGTCGGGCTTTGACGAGGTGAACTGCTCGCCGGAAATAAGGGCCTGAAAGTGATCGGTCATGTGCCAGTTGTTGAGGTGCCGCAGGATGGATGCCATCCGGCTGGAGGAAGCCACCACCATGGGAATGTGCTGCGCTTCCAGATAGGCGATGAGTTCATCCAGACCCGGCTTTTTGGGCGGCGGTGCCTGAAAGGCCGTCTCCGCCTGCGCGTGCAGGGCATCCATGATGGCATCGGTGTCGCAGTCCGGGCCGTAGAAGCGGCGCAGCACGGCCCGCATGGAATCGCCTGCCGAGCCGCGCGCGGCAGCGTCCAGCCCTTCCTTATAAGGAAGGCCCAGTGTGGCCAGTGCGGGCTTCCACAGGGTGGCCCAGATGCGCTCGGTGTCGAACATCAGCCCGTCCATATCAAAAATAACACCTTTTATCATTGTGCAAAAGCTCCTTTCTGAGCCTGTAAGATCCGGCTTATGCCCTCATTGTATCATATTTTGGGCAGTTTGCACATGGAAAAGCAGGCAATTTAGCGCAACTTAACCTATCCAAAGATGAAAGATTTTTCGTTTCCTTGTAAATCACATTCATATTATTATAATAGAAAACAACATTCGGTGTTTGCGGGCGCGTTTTCACTCGCTGCGCCCGAGATCAGGAAAGAGGGAAAATAAATCATGTTGGATATCAAGATCACCCGTACCACTGCTCCGAAGGCAAAGCCTGACGAGAGCAATCTGGGTTTTGGCAAGAAGTTCACCGACCATATGTTCGTGATGGATTACACCGAGGGCAAAGGCTGGCACGATGCCCGCATTGTCCCCTACGGCCCCTTTGAACTGGACCCGGCTACTGTCGTGTTCCACTACGCTCAGGAGATCTTTGAGGGCATGAAGGCATACCGCACGGCCGATGATACCGTCCAGCTGTTCCGCCCGGACTGCAACGCAAAGCGTTTCCAGGACTCCGCCGACCGTCTGTGCATCCCCAAGATCCCTGTGGAGGACTACATTCAGGCCGTTGAAACGCTGGTGGACGTGGACCGTGACTGGGTGCCCCATTCCGACGGTGCTTCCCTGTATATCCGTCCCTTCGTGTTTGCAAACGACGTGGGTCTGGGCGTGCACGCTTCCAAGCACTACATCTTCTGCATCATCTGCGCTCCCTCGGGCGCTTACTATGCCGAGGGCATCAACCCCGTCCGCATCTACGTGGAAGACGAGTACATCCGCGCCGCTCCCGGCCTGACCGGCTTCACCAAGTGCGGCGGCAACTACGCTGCTTCCATCAAGGCCGGTGAGCTGGCCGAGGAGCAGGGCTACGCACAGGTGCTGTGGCTGGACGGCGTGGAGAAGAAGTACGTCGAGGAAGTTGGCAGCATGAACATCATGTTCAAAATCGACGGCAAGGTGTACACCGCTGCTACCGTCGGCACCGTTCTGCCCGGCGTTACCCGCCGCAGCTGCATCGAGCTGCTGAAGGACTGGGGCTATGAGGTCGTTGAGGGCAAGATCGCCATTGCCGACATCATGGCTGCTGCCCGCGAAGGCAAGCTGGAAGAGGTGTTCGGCACCGGTACCGCCGCTGTCGTCTCCCCCGTCAAGGAGCTGGTCTGGAAGGGCGAGCACGCCTACATCGGCGACGGCAAGATCGGCCCTGTCACCCAGAAGCTGTACGACACCATGACCGGTATGCAGTGGGGCAAGATCCCCGATACCAAGGGCTGGATCGTGCCTGTTGAGAAAAAGAACTGATCCCGATTCTCCGGAGAGAACCTTTTTATTCAGAATAGCAGCAAACGCCGCCAGGCCTCCGCTCGGCGGCGTTTGCCGTATATTAGGATAACGTCCTCGCCCTCTCCGTCAAACCTCCAAAATTTCCCGGCGCAATTGCTTTCTGTGCCCTGCAGTGCTAAACTGAAAACAGAACAGCGGCCTGCATTGCGGCAGGCCATGTGCAGGAAAGATTGAGAGGAATGGACCCATGGTCAAAAAATGGAGCGTGAGCTACCCTGCCGTCAACGGCACCGAGCAGCGCAGAGTATATGTTTATCTGCCCACGATGTATGAAGCTGACCCCGACCGCCGGTATCCGGTGCTGTATATGTTCGACGGCCAGAACGTCTTTTTTGACGAGGATGCCACCTTTGGCAAAAGCTGGGGCGTGGCCGATTATCTGGACTACACCGACACCCCGCTGATCGTGGCGGCGGTGGAGTGCAACGCCGGAGCCAACAACGAACGGCTGGTGGAGTATTCGCCCTACCGGTTCGACGACCCGCAGTTCGGCCACTTCGACGGCACGGGTCAGGCCACCATGAGCTGGTATATCCACCGGTTCAAACCCTTCATCGACCGCAACTTCCGCACTCTGCCCGACCGGGAGCACACCTTCATCGGCGGCAGCAGCATGGGCGGCCTGATGAGCCTGTACGCCCTTTTGCAGTACAACGACACTTTCAGCCGTGCGGCGGCGCTGTCGCCGTCCATCTGGGTGTCGCCGGAAAAGCTTTCCGGCCTTGTGGGCCGCGCAAAGCTGGAGCCGGGCACCGTGCTGTACATGGACTACGGCTCCCGCGAGATGGGCAACCACGACGGGATGCGCTGCGGCTTTGCAGAGATGTGCGCAAAGGTCATGACCCGGGGCATCCACCTTACCAGCCGCATCGTGCCCGGCGGCACCCACAGCGAAGCCAGTTGGGAAAAACAGCTGCCCTTTATGTTCCATACTCTGATGTATGAGGTGGAGGAGTAAACCCTAAAAGGAGGAAACACCATGGAAATGCAGTATTTTAAGGACTACAGCCCGGCGCTGGGCCGCGACATGGAGTGCAAAATTTACGGCCACGCAGGCCGCCCGATGCTGTACATCCCCTGTCAGGATGGCCGCTTCTTCGATTTTGAGAACTTCCATATGGCCGACACCCTTGCCCCATGGATCGATGCTGGTAAGATTATGGTGATCTCCATTGATACCATGGACAAGGAGACCTGGTCCGACACGCAGGGCGACCCCTATTGGCGCATTCGCCGCTATGAGCAGTGGCTGCGCTATATCGTGGAGGAGGCTGTGCCCAAGATCCAGTATCTGGCCAAGGAGCGCAACGGCTGGGACGACCTGCCCGGTGTCATTGCCTTTGGCTGCAGTCTGGGTGCCACCCATGCGGTCAACCTGTACCTGCGCCGCCCGGATGTGTTCTGCGGCTGTCTGGCCCTCAGCGGCATCTACACGGCCCACTATGGCTTCGGCAATTATATGGACGAGCTGGTGTACATGAACTCGCCCGTGGACTACATGAAGAACTTCCCGGAGGATCACCCCTACATGCAGCTGTTCCGCAGCCAGAAGGCGGTCATCTGCTGCGGTCAGGGCGACTGGGAGCAGCCGGACACCACATGGTTCCTCAAGCGCATCTTCGAGGCAAAGAACATCCCCATCTGGGTAGACCTGTGGGGCCACGATGTGAACCACGACTGGAACTGGTGGTATAAGCAGACTGCATATTACATGCCGTATATTCTGGGCGAGTAAAATGGCTCGCCCTCTCAGTCACCTTCGGTGACAGCTCCCCCAAAGGGGGAGCCTTTGGCAAAACCAAAAGGCCTTGCCGTACTGCCAAGGCCTCTCCCTTTGACAGATTTCCCCCGGTCGGGGGAAGATGTCGCGCAAGCGACAGAAAGGGGAACGAGGTGGACGCGAGCTTTGCGAGCGGACGGAGAGGGCGAGGCCGCCTTTATAGAGGTTTATAGAGGAAAGAGGAATCGTAAAACCATGCAGAATTTTATTTTTATTTCGCCCAACTTCCCCACCAACTACTGGCAGTTCTGCCGTGAGCTGAAAAACAACGGCATGAATGTGCTGGGCATCGGCGACCAGCCCTACGATGAGCTGAAACCGGAGCTGAAGGACAGCCTGAACGAGTACTACAAGGTGGGCAGTCTGGAAAACTACGACGAGGTCTACCGCGCCGTGGCCTTCTTTGCATTCAAATATGGCCGCATCGACTGGTTGGAGTCCAACAATGAATACTGGCTGGAGCGGGACGCAGCCCTGCGCACCGATTTCCACATTACCTCCGGCTTCCAGACCTCCGATATGCCCCGCATCAAGTACAAGAGCAAGATGAAGGAGTATTACCAGAAGGCCGGCATCGCCACCGCACGCTACCACATGGTGGACGATTACGAGGGCTGCCGGAAGTTCATCGATGAGGTGGGCTACCCGGTGGTGGTAAAGCCGGATAACGGCGTGGGCGCATCCGATACCCACAAGCTGTCCAGCGACGAGGACCTGAAAAAGTTCCTCGTGCAGAAGACGGCCCATCACCCGGATGTGGAGTACATCATGGAGGAGTTCGTCCGGGCCGAGGTGAACAGCTACGATGCCATCATCGATGCCAACGGCAACCCCATCTTTGAGGCCGGCAACGTCAGCCCCATGTCCATCATGGATATCGTCAACGACAACGACAACTCCATCTACTACATCATCAAGGACCTGCCCGAGGACACCCGCGCTGCAGGCCGTGCCGCCGTCAAGAGTTTTGGCGTGAAGAGCCGCTTCATCCACTTTGAGTTCTTCCGCATGACCGAGAATCAGGCCAGCATGGGCAAAAAGGGCCAGATCGTGGCGCTGGAAGTCAACATGCGCCCCTGCGGCGGCTTTACCCCAGACATGATCAACTTTGCCCGCTCCACCAACGTCTACAAGATCTGGGCGGATATGATCGCCTTTGGCGGCACCGATATGCCGGTGGGCGAGCACTTCTACTGCCCGTTTGCAGGCCGCCGCGACGGCAAGCACTTTGTGTACAGCCACGAGCAGATCATGCAGAAGTACCAGCAGAACATGCGCATGGTGGACCGCATGCCGGACGCGCTGAGCGGCGCCATGGGCAACCAGATGTACATTGCCACCTTCTCCACCCGCGAGGGCATGGAGCAGTTCTACTCCGACGTGCTGGCCACCACCGATGCCACGAATGCCGCAGCTCAGAAGGAGCTGAGCAGCATTCTGGCTCTGGGCGAGCCGGAGACCACCCCGGCGGAAAAGCCCGCCGCTCCTGCCGCTAAAAAGGCACGCACCACAAAGAAAAAGTAAGCATACGCTCAAAAAGCCCCGGAATGGCGTGCCCGTTCCGGGGCTTTTCGTTGTCCCTTTCTGCAAAGTGTGCTATACTGTTGCCAGACATTTTATTGGGAACGAGGTACATCTATGAAAATTCCTGCAAACGGCTTCACCCACGCCGGCAAGTTCCACGCCGACGATGTGTTTGCCACTGCCCTGCTGCAAATTTTGCGCCCGGACATTAAGATCACCCGCGGCTTTGTGGTGCCGGATGATTTTGACGGCATCGTGTACGATGTGGGCTTTGGTATGTTCGACCACCATCAGGAGCCGCGGGAGTGCCGCCCCAATGGCGTGCCCTATGCGGCCTTCGGCCTGCTGTGGAGGGTGCTCGGTCCCGGCCTTGTGGGTGAGCGTCAGGCCCGGCTCATTGACGAGAACTTCATCCAGCCGCTGGACCTCAACGATAACACCGGCGAGCAGAACAGCCTGTGCGATGCCATTGGCTTTTTTAACCCGGTGTGGGACTCCAAAGAGGATCAGGACACCTGCTTTTTCAAGGCGGTGGCCGTGGCAAAGCAGATCTTGGAAAATCAGATCGCCAGCGCCAACGCCGTGAACCGCGCCGACGAAAAGGTGCAGCAGGCTTACAAAAACTCCCGGGACGGCATCGTGGTGCTGCCCTGCTATCTGCCGTGGAAGAACGGCCTGTACAAGACGGACGCGTTGTTCGTGGTCTACCCCAGCCAGCGCGGCGGCTGGAGCGCCCAGTGTGTCACCGACCACAAGACCAAGCGCCCCAAGCTCCCCTTCCCCCAGAGCTGGGCCGGCCAGCCGCAGGAGGTCATTGAGCAGAAGAGCGGCATCCCGGGCATCAGCTTCTGCCACGCCAGCCGCTTCCTCATCACCGCCAAGGATAAGGAAACTGCCCTTGCCGCCTGCCGTCAGGTGTTAAAGAACAATGGCCGCATCTGAGCCGTGCGCTCGGCCAAAGCCCGCCTTTGTGTATATGGTGCGGTGTACCGGCGGTACGCTGTACACCGGCTGGACCACCGACCCTGCCGCCCGCCTGCGCGCCCACCAGAGCGGACGCGGCGCAAAGTACACCCGTGCCAGAGGGGCCGGGGTTTTTGCCTATCTGGAACTGTGCGCGGATAAACGCGCCGCCCTGCGGCGGGAGTATGCCCTCAAGCAGCTGCCCAAGGCCCAGAAGGAACTGCTGTGCCGCGCATGGAGCGCGGCGGGCGGGCCATTTTCCGGCGCATAAAGCGAAAACGAAACCCGGGACTCTTTCAGGGCCAGACGGCTCACAAAAGGGTCCCGGGCTTTTTGTTTTTGCGGTGTGAATTCTTTCCGTGTGCTGTAGTCCGCACATGCCCCGGGCGGGATGCATGTGCCCCGAATATATACTGTGTAAATGCATAAAATATGAATATATTCTGCAAATAACGCATAAAGATGCAACATGAACGAAAAACGGGTGCCGGAAGCAAAAAAGGTTTGTATGGTTTTGTTATTGACGAAAAAACAGCGCGGCGTATAATAAAAGCATCAACCGAAACGCAACGGAAGAGGATGCGAAGGGAAAGTGCGCATCAGAAAACAAAAGTGTATTTTTATGAAAAAGGAGCGTCACCTATGAAAAAGGAAAACATCAAAAAAGTCGTGCTGGCTTACTCCGGCGGTCTGGATACCTCCATCATCATTCCCTGGCTGAAGGAAAACTACAACAACTGCGAGGTCGTCGCTGTCTCCGGTGACGTGGGTCAGGGCACGGAGCTGGATGGTCTGGAAGAAAAGGCCAAGGCTACCGGCGCTTCCAAACTGTACGTGCTGGACCTGAAGAAGGACTTCGTGGAGAACTACATCTTCCCCACCCTGAAGTTCGGCGCAAAGTACGAGGACTACCTGCTGGGCACCAGCTTTGCACGTCCCTGCATCGCCAAGGCTCTGGCGGATATCGCCATCAAGGAAGGCGCAGATGCCATCTGCCACGGCTGCACCGGCAAGGGCAATGATCAGGTGCGTTTTGAGCTGACCCTCAAGGCCCTGTGCCCCGATATGGCCATCATTGCTCCGTGGCGTGAGTGGGATATCAAGAGCCGTGACGAGGAGATCGATTACGCCGAGGCTCACCACATCCCCCTGAAGATCAACCGCGAGACCAACTACTCCAAGGACAAGAACCTGTGGCATCTGAGCCACGAGGGCCTGGATCTGGAGAGCCCCGCCAACGAGCCCCAGTACAACAAACCCGGTTTCCTGGAGCTGGGCATCAGCCCCGAGCAGGCTCCCGATGTTCCCACCTATGTGACCATCCACTTTGAAAAGGGCATCCCCACCGCTGTGGACGGCAAGGAGATGGGCGCTGTGGAGCTGGTGGAGCACCTGAACAAGCTGGGCGGCGAGAACGGCATCGGCCTGCTGGATATCGTGGAGAACCGTCTGGTGGGCATGAAGAGCCGCGGCGTGTACGAGACCCCCGGCGGTGCCATCCTGTACAAGGCTATCAATGTTCTGGAGACCATCACTCTGGATAAGGAGAGCTCTCACTTCAAGGCTCAGCTGGCCCAGAAGTATGCCGATATCGTTTACAACGGCCAGTGGTTCACCCCGCTGCGCGAGGCTCTGGACGCCTTTGCCGACAGTCTGGAAAAGACCGTCACCGGCGATGTGAAGCTCAAGCTCTACAAGGGCAACATGATCAACGCAGGTGTCACCTCTCCGTACACCCTGTACGACGAGCAGACCGCTTCCTTCGGTGAGGACGAGGACTACAATCAGGCTGATGCAACAGGCTTCATCAACCTGTTCGGCCTGTCCATCAAGGAGCGCGCAAAGCTGTCCAAGAACTGGCCGGAGGTCAAGTAATCAGCTGTAACATCTTCCCTTTCGTGTGTTTTCACACTTTCACACGGAAGTTCCATCCAACCGGCATCGTTGCCGGCGGCACCGCCGCAGGAGCGTTTTCCCCTGCGGCGGCTTTGCCGTTTTTATAAGGAATTAACCCTCTCAGTCAAAACCTGACGGTTTTGCCAGCTCTCCCGAAGGGCGAGCTTTGTGCATGGTACGGAAAAGCTGAAAAAGCTCCCCCTTTCGGGGGAGCTGGCGAGCGAATGCGAGACTGAGAGGGTTCGGATAATCAAGGAGCAAACTATGGCAGAACAACTCTGGAAGGGCCGTTTTTCCAAGGCCGTGGATTCCCGCGTGAACGACTTCAACTCCTCCATCCGCTTCGATCAGCGCATGATCGCGCAGGATATGCGCGGCAGCGGCGTGCACGCCGCCATGCTGGCAAAGCAGGGCATCATCTCGGAAAAGGACTGTGAGGACATCCTCAACGGTCTGGCTTCCATCGCCGATGATCTGGCAGCCGGCAGGCTGGAGATCGACCCTAATGCCGAGGATGTGCACACCTTTGTGGAGCAGACCCTCACCGCCCGCATCGGGGATGCGGGCAAGCGGCTGCACACCGGCCGCAGCCGCAACGATCAGGTGGCGCTGGATATCCGCCTGACCCTGCGGGATTACAGCCACACCCTGCAGGCCTACATCGTGGAGCTGGTGCGGGTGCTGTGCAAAAAGGCAGCGGAGAACACCACCGCCGTCATGCCCGGCTACACCCACCTGCAGCGCGCCCAGCCCATCACCTTTGGCCATGCGCTGATGGCCTACGCCTCCATGCTCCTGCGCGACCTGCAGCGCTTTGAGGATGCCACCGCCCGCATGGACGCACAGTGCCCGCTGGGCAGCGGCGCGCTGGCTGGCACCACCTACCCGCTGGACCGCCAGTTCACCGCCGAAAAGCTGGGCTTTGCGGCTCCCTGTGCCAACAGTCTGGACGGCGTGTCCGACCGCGATTTCTGCATCGAGCTGGCCAATGCCATCTCCATCTGCATGATGCACCTGTCCCGGCTTTCCGAGGAGATCATCCTCTGGTGCAGCTGGGAGTTCAAGTTCATTGAGCTGGACGATGCCTTTACCACCGGCTCTTCCATCATGCCGCAGAAGAAGAACCCGGATGTTACCGAGCTGATCCGCGGCAAAACCGGCCGCGTCTACGGCGACCTGAACACCCTTCTGGTGATGATGAAGGGCATTCCCCTCGCCTACAACAAGGACATGCAGGAAGATAAGGAAGCCATCTTCGACGCAGTGGATACGCTGGAGCTGTGCCTGAAGACGGTCACTCCCATGCTGGACACCATGAAGACCCTGCCGGCCAACATGCGCCGCGCCGCCGCCAAGGGCTTTATCAACGCCACTGACTGCGCCGACTACCTCACCAAGAAGGGGATGCCCTTCCGCGATGCCTACAAGCTGACCGGCTGCATGGTGTCCGACTGCATCGCAAAGGACAAGACCCTTGAAGAGCTGACCCTCGACGAGTTCAAGGGCTACAGCGCTCTGTTTGAGAACGATATCTACGATGCCATTGATCTGGTCAAGTGCTGCGAGGGCCGCACCAGCTACGGCGGCCCCAGCGAAGCCAGCGTGAACAACCAGATCGCACTGGCAAACGCACAGCTGGATGCGTGGGAGGAAAAGAACGCATGAGCGTGAAAGTTTTTATTGATGGCTCTTCCGGCACCACCGGCCTGCGCATTGCCGACCGTCTGGCACAACGCCCGGAGATCGAGCTGCTTTCCATTTCCGCAGAGGGCCGCAAGGATGTGAACGAGCGCGCGAAGGTCATCAACTCTGCCGACCTCGCCTTCCTTTGCCTGCCGGATGCCGCTTCCAAAGAGGTCATGCCCCTGCTGCGCCCGGACGTGAAGGTGCTGGACACCTCCACCGCCTTCCGCACCGATGCCGCATGGGACTACGGCTTCCCGGAGCTGGCGGGCCAGAAGGAAAAAATCAAAAATTCCTGCCGCGTGGCAGTGCCCGGCTGCTATGCCAGCGGCTTTATCAGCATTGCCCGCCCGCTGGTGGAGCTGGGCCTTGCACCGGCAGATTATCCCTTCAGCTGTACCGGCATCTCCGGCTACTCCGGCGGCGGCAAAAAGATGATCGCCGAGTACGAGAGCGCTGATCGCCCGGCGCACAGCAAGCTGGATGCACCCAAGAGCTACGGTCTGGGCCTTGCCCATAAGCATCTGCCGGAAATGCAGAAGATCAGCGGCCTTGCCCACACCCCCATGTTCGTGCCCGTGGTGTGCGATTACTACTGCGGCATGCAGGTGCTGGTGCCGCTGGATCTGACGCTGGCGGGCAGCACCGCCGAACAGGTGGCCGAGGGCATTGCGGCATATTACAAGGATGCTGCCACCGTCAAGGTGCACGCTCTGAACGAAGCCCTGCCGGAGAACGGCCTGTATTCCAATGCCATGGCCGGTACCGACCGCATGGAGCTGTACATGACCGTGAACGCTGCAGGCGACCAGATGATGCTGGTGTCTGTGTTCGACAATCTGGGCAAGGGCTCCTCCGGTGCCGCTGTCCAGTGCATGAACCTGATGCTGGGTCTGGAAGAGACCAAATGGTTGGAATAAAAACTCCCTTCGTCTGCTCACGGTGTTCGCATCCACCTCCCTCGAAGAGGGAGGCTTTTGCAGCTGACGATTACGCAAAGGCTCCCTCCATGAGGGAGCTGGCACGGCGAATGCCGTGACTGAGGGAGTATTTCTTTGTGGGAAAGGAAGATCATTATGCAGTACAAGGAAGTTGCGGGCGGCATCTGCGCGCCCAAGGGCTTTGCAGCGGCTGGCGTGCACTGCGGCATCCGCGCAAACCATGCAGAAAAATACGATCTGGCACTCATCAAGGCGGACGTGCGCTGCGCCGCCGCCGGTGTGTACACCACCAACAAGGTCTGCGGCGCACCTATCAAGGTGGACCGCGCCCACCTGAAGGACGGCTACGCACAGGCGATCATCGTGAACAGCGGCAACGCCAACACCTGCGCCGCCAACGGCGTGGCTCTGGCCGAAGAATGCTGTGAGCTGGTGGGCAAGGAGCTGGGCATCGACCCGCAGGACGTTCTGCCCGCTTCCACCGGTGTCATCGGTCAGCCCATGGTCATCGACCCCTTTGCCCGGGGCATCCCTGCCGCCGCCGCAAAGCTGGCTGCGGACGAGCAGGGCAGCACCGATGCCGCCACCGCCATCATGACCACCGACACCCACAAAAAGGAATACGCCATCCAGTTCGAGCTGGGCGGCAAGACCTGCACGGTGGGTGCCATTGGCAAGGGCAGCGGCATGATCGCCCCCAACATGGCAACCATGCTGGCCTTCTACACCACCGATGCGGCGGTGTCCCCCATCCTGCTGGAAAAGGCCCTCAAGACCGTGGTGCCCGGCACCTACAACCAGATGAGCGTGGATCTGGACACCTCCACCAACGATACCTTGATCATCATGGCTTCCGGCCTTGCAGGCAACCCGGAGATCTGCGAGGAGAACGCGGACTACGAAGCCTTTGTTGCCGCGCTCACCGCCATTGCCGAGCACATGTGTGCCGAGCACGCCGGTGACGGCGAGGGTGCCACCCACCTCATCACCTGCGAAGTGACCCACGCCCCCGACCTGAAGACCGCCCGTGCCGTCAGCCGTAGCGTGGTGTGCTCCAACCTGTTCAAGGCCGCAGTGTTCGGCCGCGATGCCAACTGGGGCCGCATCCTGTGCGCCATCGGCTACACCCCCGGCGATTTCTCCATTGATAAGGTCTGCGTCTGGCTTTCCAGCAAGGCCGGTGAGGTGTATGTGTGCGAAAACGCCGCCTACCACCCCTACAGCGAGGACGAAGCCGCCAAGGTGCTGGCTGAGCACGATGTGCTGGTCAAGGTGGACATGGGCACCGGCGATGCATCCGCAAAGGCATGGGGCTGCGATCTGACCTACGATTACGTCAAGATCAACGGCGACTATAGAACTTAATGGAACTCCCCCAGTCGCCTGCGGTGACAGCCCCCTCAAAGAGGGAGCCTGAAAGCCTCCCTCCTTGAGAAAGACTCCCCCGGCCGGGGGAGGTGGCACGAAAGTGCCAGAAGGGGAATGGGCGGCATCGCGTAGCGATGACGGAAGGAGTTCGTCTGGTGGAAAACGAATGCCGGAGCAAGCGTGCTGGCGGCAAGGAGAGTATATGAAAAACGAAGAAATGGCGCGCCTTTTCTCTGAGGCGACACCCTACATCCAGAAGTATCACGGAAAGACCATGGTGGTAAAGTACGGCGGCAATGCCATGATCAACGAAGAACTGAAAAATGCCGTCATGAACGATCTGGTCACCCTTACCCTGCTGGGTGTGCGCGTGGTGCTGGTGCACGGCGGCGGCCCGGCCATCAACGAGATGCTGAAGAAGGTGGGCGTGGAGAGCCATTTCGCCAACGGTCTGCGCGTCACGGATGACGCCACCATGGAGATCGTGCAGCAGGTGCTGGCCGGTAAGGTGAACAAGGATCTGGTGGCAAAGCTGCGCGGCCGCGGCGTCGGCCTGTGCGGCATGGACGGCCAGATGCTGCGTTGCACCGAGCTGGACCCCCAGCTGGGCCATGTGGGCGAGATCGTCCATGTGGATGCCACCCTGATCGCAAGCCTGCTGGATGGCGGCTTCATCCCCGTGATCGCCACGGTGGGCATGGACGATCTGGGTCAGGCCTATAATGTCAACGCCGACACCGCCGCCGCACAGATCGCCATTGCCCTCAAGGCCGAGAAGCTGGTTTCCATGACCGATATCGCCGGCCTGCTGCGGGATAAGGACGATGAGACCACCCTTATCCCCGAGGTGGAGGTCAGCGAGATCGAGGGCTACAAGGCTGCCGGCATCATTGCGGGCGGCATGATCCCCAAGATCGGCGGCATGGCCGATGCCATCTATCAGGGCGTGCACGAGGCGGTCATCATCGATGGCCGCGTGCCCCACTCCATCCTGCTGGAGCTGTTCTCCAACCGCGGCTCCGGCACCCGCTTTTACCGCCGCAGCCACCGCGAATAAGCATTGCGCAGGTGCCGTGCAGGCGGTATAATAAGAAAAATGACCCTCTCAAGCCTTTGCCAGCATTTTCTGGCGCGAAAGCGCCTGAGAGGGTTTTCTGTTCACAGTTTCTGTTCACAGGAGGGTACACCTATGGATTCTGAAAAAGTCATCAAGCGGGACAACGAATACGTCCTGCACACCTATAACCGCAACCCTATTGTGCTGGAAAAAGGCCACGGCCTGCGCGCCGCAGGCCCCGAGGGCCAGCAGTATCTGGATTTTACCAGCGGCATTGGCGTGAACAGCCTTGGCTACTGTGATCTGGACTGGGCCGAGGCCGTCTCGGAGCAGGCCCACAAGCTGCAGCATACCTCTAACCTTTACTACACCGCGCCCTGCGGCAAGCTGGCCAAAAAGCTGTGCAAGCGCACCGGCATGAGCAAGGTGTTCTTTGGCAACTCCGGTGCCGAGGCCAACGAGGGTGCCATTAAGGCCGCGCGCAAGTACAGCGTGGACCACTACCGCAAGGACCGCACCACGGTCATCACGCTGGTGAACAGCTTCCACGGCCGCACCATCGCCACCCTGACCGCCACCGGTCAGGAGGTGTTCCACAACTACTTCGGCCCCTTTAACGAGGGCTTCCTGTATGCTCCGGCAGGCGATATCGAAGCGCTGGAGGAGCTGGTGGACCGCACCACCTGCGCCGTGATGCTGGAACTCATTCAGGGCGAGGGCGGTGTGATGGCGCTGGACCCGGACTACGTGCAGGCCGTGCGCAAGCTCTGCGACGAAAAAGACCTTGTGCTCATCGTGGACGAGGTGCAGACCGGCGTGGGCCGCACCGGCACCTTCCTGTGCTGCGAGCACTACAACCTCAAGCCGGACGTGGTCACGCTGGCCAAGGGTCTGGGCGGCGGCCTGCCCATCGGCGCAGTGCTGATGAACGAAAAGGTAGCCGAGGGCATGGGCCCCGGCACCCATGGCTCCACCTTCGGCGGCAACCCGGTGGTCTGCGCCGGTGCCAACGTGGTGGTGGACCGCATGGACCAGAGCTTCCTTGCCAATGTCAACGAGCGCGCCGTCCAGCTGCGCGCAGGCATCGCAAAGCTGCCCCATGTCAAGAGCATTTCCGGCATCGGCCTGATGGTGGGCATCGAGTTCTACGACCTCAAGGCCGCAGATGTGCTGGCCGCCTGCCGCGAAGCGGGCCTGCTGGTGCTGACAGCCAAGACCCGCCTGCGCCTGCTGCCGCCGCTGACCCTCAGCGAGCACGATGTGGACATGGCGCTGGAGATCCTGAGCGATGTGCTGGGCAAGATGGAGCCGACGGCTCCGAAGGAGCAGGCATGAAAAATCTGCTGAAAATGAGCGACCTCTCCCCTGCCGAGCTGACCCACATTCTGGATGTGGCCGATCAACTCAAGGCACAGCAGAAGCTGGGTGGCACGGCCCCGCTGCTGGCAGGAAAGACGGTTGCCCTGATGTTCTCCAAGGCGTCCACCCGCACCCGCACCAGCTTTGAGGTGGGTGTGTACCAGCTGGGCGGTCTGGGCAACTACATGAACACCGCCGAGCTGCAGGCCGGGCGCGGCGAGCCCCTCAAGGACACCGCCCGAGTGCTGGGCCGCTACTACGACTGCGTGGTCTGGCGCACCTACCGCCAGCGGGATCTGGAAGAATTTGCCGAGCTGGCCGGTGTGCCGGTGATCAACGGCCTGACGGATTACGCCCATCCCTGCCAGGTGCTGGCCGACCTGATGACAATTCGGGAGCGCCGGGGCAGCCTTGCGGGCCGGAAGCTCTGCTTTGTCGGCGACGGCAGCAGCATGGCAAACAGCCTCATCGTGGGCGGCCTGCTGGCCGGGATGCAGGTCACCTGCGTCTGCCCGCAGAGCTACCGCCCGGCGGCGGATGTGCTGATGTTCGCCCACAAGTACGGCAGTGCTTTCCACCTGACCGCAGACCCTGCCGAGGGCGTTCAGGATGCCGACGTGGTGGCAACGGCTGTGTGGAACACCGCCAAGCCTGGCACGCCGGAAAGTGAGCAGCGCCTGCGGGATTTCGTGGGCTATCAGCTCACAAGCAAGCTGCTGGAAAGCGCCAAGCCCGATGTCATGGTGCTGCACTGCCTGCCCGCCCACCGGGGTGAGGAGATCTCCTCGGCGGTGTTCGAGCAGCACGCACCGGAGATCTTCGATGAAGCCGAGAACCGCCTGCATGTGCAGAAAGCCGTGCTGGCCATTCTGCTGGCGGGGAAATAAAACCGGAATAAAAAACAACGCGGCTCCCTTTTCATGTATGGGGGCCGCGTTGTTTTATTGATTGAATAGAAAAGTTGTTTAATGGATGTGCCAGATTATGAGTGCATAATCCGAAAAATATTTTTGACGGATATCAATATCATCGGGAACGATCCATTTTGTGCGCGGAGTACCATCGCTGCAGGTGCACAGCGATTTATTAAGGTCAATTTTTGATTTGGCATATTCTGACACTTTAATTGGAAAAACCTCATTGGAAATCTGGATATTCAGCTTTCCGCTTAAAAGCGTGAGGTTTCCCAACCGCCAAAGATACTCATTGTGAGTATCTTCCGGGATTTTCCATTTACTGTTTTCAATTGGCATTACATGTTCGATGTGAACATCGCTGTTGTTGAGATTCAATTCATCTGTTGGAGATAATTGTTTGTTGATTTTTCTCAGGATATAGCGAATAATTTCACGGTTGGAACCTGACCAGGTATTGAAAGCAGCAGTGAACTCATCGTCTGGGACAATTGATTTTCGGATTTCTTTACAGATGGCGGTAACGGAATTTAGATCACCGTAAATCCGGAGAGCGATCTCAGAAAAGAATCGTTCACCGGTGTTGGCAACCTTTCCGCAGATTGTAAAATTACGAAAAACATAGACTTCAATGGTTTCGGCGACGGTCAAGAGGTCTTTTTCAGAATAGGATTCTTTCGCCTGTTTCATTGCAAGCAAAATCGGGTAAAAAGTTTTGGCCTTGAGGATTTTGAGATTCTTTAGACAAGAGATCAATTTATCGTCTGTAAAATCAACGTTTTCCTCCGGAAATGCAATGTCATGGTAGAATTGAGAACAATTTTCAAGACTATCGAGAAAAGCTGACACATCAGCAGGGGTCTTGATGAATTTTACGATTTCCCGGTATAAGTCGTTTTTGCGAATGAATTTATGAGAAGAGTTCTAATAATGTCGGATATAATTGGTTGTATCAATTTTATCCAGGTTGTCTACAATGGAATTCCATTTTTTCTGAGTGTCATCCACATCTTTTGACTTGCTGAAAACAAAATTTTTGAGTAAATCTGCTGTTTCAAGGTCTTTTCCGCGAGCATTCAATGTTTCAAAAATGATAAAAGCTTCTTCCAGCTTGGTGGCCTCAATATACATGACTTTGAACCGCTCGAAGAAGGCCTCGAAGTATCGGTTAAGGCAATCCATTTTCTTGGAAGTATCGGAAGCGTCCTGGCAGTGCGAATCAAGATATTCATAAATAGTCTTGAATGCTTTTCGGATTCTTTCCCAGGACTTTTTCGTTTCTTTGGAATCAGACGGCTGTCTAGCAGTTATGGTTTGAATAAAGTAAGGATTATCCGCTTCACTAAGGATGAGATGAAGGCTTTTTTCCTCATCAGAGTATTCTCCTACATAATTGGACAATAGAACTTCCTTTTTTGATGCAGGATGATATTGAGTGGTAAAATATAGATTTTCGTACAAAAGCTGAAGAGAGTGCACAAAAATCATGGATGTAATTGTGCGCTGCTGCCCATCAATAATGAATTTTGTTTGGGAGTCCTCATCATTGTGAACTACGATCTGCCCGAAAAAGTGAATGGTGCTCGGATTGGCACAGGTATCCTCCAGATCATTCAGAAAATCCTGAATTTCATTTTCCTCCCAGGAATATTCCCGCTGATAATTTGGAATGGAATATTGACCATCCAAAAAGGTTTTCATGGGTTCAATTGCATAGTTTTGCAGGGCCATGATATCGGAGCCTCCCTTTTGATGTAAATGCGAATTACTTGAAAATAGTATATCACATGGAACATGTTTCGTCAGCTGGATAATTGCGAAAAAACAAAAGATTACATAGTGTTACAGAATGATGCAAGGTTTATGATAGGTGGGCTGATATCAGATACAAGCTAAAAGGATTTTGATGGGGTTGATAACTGTGCAGAAAAAGCTCTTTGTCAGATTCTTGCCGCACCGCGGTCGAGGATCTTATCGAACCGGGCAAAGAAGGTGATGGTGGTGATGGTGGCGGCCAGAATGTCGCTGACCGGCTCGGCCAGAAACACGCCGAACACTGCATCCGGCAGAACGTGCGGCAGAATGAAGATGAGGGGGATCAACAGAATGATCTTGCGCAGGCAGGCCAGCAGCAGGCTGACCTTAGCCTGCCCCAGCGCCATAAAGCTTTGCTGGCAGGCGATCTGGAAGCCCATGGCAAAAATGCCCGCCATGTAAATGCGCATGGCCCACGTGGTGTACTGGATCAGTGCGGTGTCCGAGGTGAAAATGCCCGCCACCGCGCCGGGAAACAGCATCATCAACAGCCAGAACAAGCAGGTGTAGGCCCCGCACAGCGTCAGCTGAAAACGGAAGGCTTCCTTGACGCGGGCCTTCTTGCCTGCGCCGAAGTTGAAGCTCATCACCGGCTGTCCGCCCTGACAGATGCCCTGAATGGGCAGCGTGCACAGCTGGGATGCGCTGGTGATGACGGTCATGGCACCCACAGCCACATCGCCGCCGTACCGCGCCAGACTGGAGCTGAAGCTGATGGAAAGCAGGCTTTCGGTGGAGAGCATCACAAATGAGGAGATGCCCAGCGCCAGCACCGGCAGAATGATCTGCTTTTCCGGGCGCAGGTAGTCTCTGCGCAGGCGCAGGATGGTCTTTTTGCCGGTGAGAAAGCGGATGATCCATGCCGCGCCCACGGCCTGACTGAGCACCGTGGCAATGGCCGCGCCCCGCACGCCCAGCCCGAACCCGAAAATCAGGATGGGGTCGAGGATAATGTTGATCACCGCGCCGATCACGGTGGTAAGCATACTGGTCTTGGCAAAGCCCTGCGTGGTGATAAAGGGGTTCATGCCCAGCACCACCAGCACGAACACCGAGCCTGCAATGTAGATGCGGCTGTAGCTCAGGGCGTACGGCAGGGTGGCATCGCTGGCACCGAACAGCCGCAGCAGCACCGGTGCCCCGGCATAGAAGCCGATGGTCAGCACCACGGCAAAGAACATCAGCACGGTAAAGCTGTTGGAGACGATCTTTTCGGCCTGCTGTCTGTCCCCCTGCCCCAGAGCAATGGCGGTGCGCGGCGCGCCGCCCGCGCCCACCAGCATGGCAAAAGCGTTCAGCAGCATCAGAATGGGTGTGAACAGTCCCACGCCGGTCAGCGCTGCCGCGCCAATGCCCGCAATGTGGCCGATGTAAATGCGGTCCACGATGTTATACAGCAGGTTCACCACCTGCGCCACCACGGCGGGGATCATGAGCTGCAACATCAGCTTTTTGATGCTGCCGGTGCCCATATCTTGTTTTGCCTGTGCCATTGGAATGCTCTCCTCTGTACTTCAAATTTGAAAAATATCGTTCCTATTATACTCGGCTCCCGCCCAAAAGAACAGCCTTTTTTGCAAAGAAACCGCGCTTTCTGCCCCAAAAACGCAAAACGGCACGGCTGCGTATGGCTTGCAGCCGTGCCGTAACGGGAGAAAAGTGTTGACGGAAAACCGCTTTTTTGCTATACTGTAAAGGCTAATATATGGAGATGTATCGAAGCGGTCGTAACGAGAACGACTCGAAATCGTTTGACGGTTAACCCCGTCCGTGGGTTCGAATCCCACGCCCTCCGCCAGCGAAAAACCCAGTCATATCAAGGCTTTGCGCCCATATGACTGGGCTTTTCTTTTTGCTAATCTGCCATTGCTGCACATGATTTTCGGCAAGAAGTCATGTCTGCCATCCGACGGCCTCGGTTTCCGGCAGGGTCAGGACGTTGTCCATTACGTTTGCGGACGTAAGCTTGGACTTATAATCCAAGTGGCTGTAGATGTTTGCCGTGGTGCTGATATCGCTGTGGCCCAGCCATTCCTGGATCTGCTTCATGGGCACGTCGTTGGCAAGCAGCAGCGAGGGATCATCGGGGACGAGGGACGAAGAAGGATAGAGCTTAAGACCGCGATCCTCAAAGAAGTTGAGGAACTTGGAGCGGATCTCGGCCGTAGTCATTGACGGGTAGTCAGCACTCATAGAGGGAATCTCCTCGGTTTCACATCGAAACAGTTCAAACGTAACGATATTACCATCCCACCGCGCAAGTGCAAAAAAGAG
>OHQO01000490.1_pt1 | contig 20279 bp, 10 predicted proteins | sample 1578051 | NCBI WGS metagenome assembly OHQO01 (sample SAMEA3879592, study PRJEB24766) | human gut metagenome | biome: human-associated habitat; feature: feces | place: USA | collected 1985/1987 | reverse complement strand
AATGATGATTCCATTATTCGTGATGTATTACTTAATAATTGGGATGTTAATCAGCAATTGAAAATGGTTAATGATTACTTTGCATATAAGTTAGGTTTAAACAAAGATGAAATGTGTAAAACAAGATATGAAAACTTCTTGGATTTTAGATCTAAACTTAAAACAAGTGTAACTAAAAGTATAATCTAATGGAACTCAGATTAGATAGAATATTTCGTACTAATGAATATACTATTGGGGAGTTATATGTAGATGGTGCTTATCTATGCGATACACTTGAAGATCCAGTAAGACCATTACCTGAAGTATGTCCTAATACACCTAAAGGAATTGCATGTAAATGCAAGGAAAAGGTGTATGGGGATACTGCTGTACCTGCTGGTACGTATGAGGTGAAATTAAGCTATTCTAACCGTTTTAAGCGTATTATGCCTGAGATACTTAATGTACCTCACTTCTTAGGTATACGTATCCATACGGGCAATTCTAGCGCCAAAGATTCCAGTGGATGTATACTGGTAGGTACTTGGGATGGGATGAAAGAAGATTGGATATCTAATTCTACTGTAGCTTATAACAAGCTTATACCCCTACTTCAGAAGGCGATGGATAATAAAGAACAAATAACAATAACAATAAATAACTTATAAGTATGAAGAAACATTATGAAACACATGTAGAAGATACAGATAAGCTTATAAGTGTAGCAGGTCCTGTATTAGATTATAAGTCTTGGTATGAACAATACAGGAAATTAATGGAAGAACAAGCTCAACGTAAATACGGTCTTTATACCCCTACTTCAGAAGGCGATGATGATGATTTCCCATCTATACCTGGTATGATTGCAAGATACTCAGCATTAGGTCTTACTAATGAACAAATGGCAGAGAACCCTGTATGGAAAGACCTTACAGGTAATGGGCATGATTTACAGATGAAGAATTTCGCTTGGAAGGGAATGTCCGGGGTTGGCGGGTATGGCGATGAAAATCACCAAACATTCTATAAATTCACATTAGATGATTATGTCTTTATAGCTACCCCACCTGGGATTAAGCACATGAATTTTACGTTTATGGTAACGGGGTTACAGCCTGGAAATAAATTAACATTAGCTTTTTTTGGAACAACGAATACCGTCTACGGTACATGGAACAAAGATGGCATATATACTGTTGATGCTGATATTGTTGAGGCAGGGAAACCAACATACTTTTATAACGGATATAGCGCAACCAGAGGAGAGTTTACGATTGAAATTCTTCCTCTATACCCCGGCGCACTCGTCTTTGATGGTGTAGACGATTACGGTACCTGTGATAACTTCCCCATTCTGACTAAAGAAAAGGGATATACGGTTGTGGCGTTGAGACAGTGGATTACAAGGGGAGAAAGAGCATTAGGATTAGTATCTAATGTAAAGAATTGGCTCAAGGATGGTGCCTTCTTGTTAGAATATAGAAATATACAAGCCGATCATCTTAATAAGCCTATATCTTTTGGAGCAATAGGGAGTGAAATGGATTTACCACACATCCTTACTTATCAGACATCTAAAAGTTGTAATGGTGTTTCGATTACAACTGGTAATTTTGAGGGAACAGATGTGCTACATGTTGGGAAATTAGCTCCAACTAATGTAGGAACTTGTATTAACGCTGCTATCTGGGAACTTGTATTTCTCGATCACGATGCCACCGAAGAAGAACTGACCAAGATCAAAGACTACTTCGTCAAAACCTATCCCTGGCTCTTCCCCGACCAGGCATGGACAGTCACCGGCAAAACCAACGAGGACGAAGATCGTGCTACTATTGCCAACATTACGGGCAATGGTAATGATCTTATACTGTCTAATTTTGGGTTTGCAGAAGGGAGTGGGTATGGGTTGTATGCTGAGAATTATGCTGGTGGTAGATGGGTTCAATCTACTGATAGAGCGGATTTAACTTGGACGAGTTATTCTGTAAATATAACTTCAGTTAAAGTTGCGTCTACACAGTTATATTATCAATCCTATCCTGAACAACCTTCTTTTATAGTTCCTTCTTATAAGATAAAAGTTTATGGACTGAAAGATGGTCAAACCCTATCTTATAGACAAGCAACTTCTGAAGGGCAACAATTATATAAAATATCAGAAGATGGAACTTATACATTACCGTCTTTTCCATTTAAAGCAAATGGAGATTGGTATGGATTTACCTTAAATAAGGTACAAGAATCCTGTGACATTACTATAGAGCAAATCCCCGAATACGAAGGCTACCTCATTACTGATGGGGTGGATGATAAAGCGATTAGTAAACAGTTTAAATTTGGCGAAAATTTTACTGTTATATTAGATTTTAAATTCCCCGTTAAAAAGATATCTTATTGTGGTTTTGACTTATCATCAAAGGTTAGAATCCAAAATCTTCAAGGTAGTGGTGTGTATGTCGTATTAAAGGGAAATAAAACCTTGATACCATCAAATGTAGTGAGAGCCGTAACTTCAGAGGGTAAAGTATATGATGAAAATTGGAATGAATACAATATTGTGCCTGGCAATATATCATCAAATTATACAATGGTAAATTTAGGCTTTGACGGAAGTAATCAATTTGCTGAGTCGGCAACTAAATTAGCTGGAATTTATAGTAGTACTTTATCCAAAGACGACTGTATCAAAGCATACAACTATTTACAAACCCTAAAATCAAAGTAATATGAAGTTTATAATAATACCAAAAGAATTATTTGATTCTATTCCAGAAGAAGCAAAAAAACAACTAGGAATAGATAATCCAAGGATGAACATAGATGAAACCGAAGTATTACTTCATATTGAGCATTATGATGTTTTATTTCCGCCTATGATGACTTTGGAAGAAGATGATAATAGTGATATCATTTATCCGTTTCCAACATACGATGCAACATCAACAGAATTCAATAGTTTAATCACTTCTGATGAATGGAGTACAAATACTAAAGACTATGACATTTAATTCATTAAATACAATAATTGATGATATTTTGCTCATTGTACGTGATAATAATATCAGTGAATCTGAGAACTTATCACGTATACAGATAGAGCAATGGATACATCAATATAGAGCATATTTAATTAAACAGGATCTAGATAAGGGTAGAGATATAAATCCAGAGTATATACAAACTATTGGGCCTTTACACATATCCAAAGTAAGTAATTGTACTGGTGGTTATAACTACAAATCAGATGAAGAGATACCTAATTTTATTGACTTACATTTTGGTTTAGGTTTGGTTGCTGTAAAAGATATGAATGGTGATTTAATTCAACTTGGTACAGAAACCAAAGCTAAATATCAAGTAAGTAGAAAATATACTTGTAGTGATTACATCGCTTATATAAAAGGTAATCATCTGTACATACTTGGTCCTGAACACTTAGAATATGTTAAAATAGAAGGTATATTAGAAGATCCTACCCAAGCTGGTGAGTGTTTTGATAGAGATGATACTCCGTATCCAGTGCCAGCAAATATGATACCTATAATTAAACAGATGATATTTGAAAGAGAATTGAATATCATGTTACGAGTCCCTAGTGACACCACAAACAATAGTACAAACGACGTTAACAACGAACTGAATGCAAGAAACTAAATACAATAGAAAAGCTTATACGATTGCTGACTTCTATGATAGTTATTGTAATTACGTAGAAGACAATCCACTATATCAGGTTTCTTATAAAGTATTTAGACAAATTGTTTCAGATTACTTTAGATACTTAAGAGACGAGATAATTGAAAACGGAAAAGAAGTCAGATTACCTTGTAGAATGGGTACATTATCCATAGTAAAGCATAAACCTAAAGAATATACTGGTAAGAGTTTAAGGATAGATTACGCTGAAAGTAAAAAATACAACAAAGTAATTTACCATCTTAACGAACATACTGGGGGTTTTAAATATAGATTTTATCACAACAAACATAATATGATTACTAAAAATAAAACCCGATATCAATTAGTCATGACTAGAGATAACAAACGAAGATTGGCATATATATTAAAAAATAAATTACGTGATTATGTGGAGCTTTAATGTTAAATGGACTGATTTTCCGACTACCAGCGGAGTCTATGCTATTCTAAATATTTTGAATAATAAGAAGTATGTTGGTAGTACTAAATGTTTTAAAGAACGTTTTGCTGAACATAGATCTCAATTACGTAGAGGTAATCATAAAAACATTCACTTGCAAAATGCCTACAATAAATACGGAGAGGAATATTTTAAGTTTGTAATTCTTGAAGAATGTGAAAATATTCCAAACACGTTAAATTTTATTGAACAGAAGTGGATTAATTCTGATGGAGACTACAATATATGTCCAATAGCGAATAGACGTACTTATACAAAGATGCCAGATTGGTTAAAGGAAAAACTAAGAAAAATTAATACTGGTAGAATTTGTACAGAACAAACTAGAAAAAGATTATCTACAGCTTTGAAAGGACATAAACCATCGAAACAACATCTTGAAAATCAATCAAAAGGTAGAAAAGGAAAAGGTACTAAATCTGTAGATCAGTATGATTTAAATGGAAATTATATAACAACTTTTCCATCTTTTGTAGAAGCTGGTAAAGCAATGAATGGTTCTTACGTGTCTATAAACAAATGTTGTAAAGGTAAATTACATTCGGCTTTTAATTTTTTATGGAAATACCATAAAGATAATAGAGATATATTTGATGTAGTGAAACCATTAAATAGTGTGGGGAATAAAAGAAATGTATATCAGATAGATAGAAATACAAACCACATAATTGATGAATTTTCATCAATAAAAGAAGCAGCAATTGCTATGGGTAGTTTAGCAAATCGATCAGCTATAAACCGTTGCTGTCTTGGTTCCAAAAAGACTGCATTTGGTTTTAAATGGAAATATAAAAATTAAGACTATGATAACGAAATTAACATCAACAAAAACTGTCATAGCTAAGATAATCGCAGATCTTGATTTAAAAGAAGATGATATAAAGATCACTGATATACGAGAATGGATTGCTGAAGGAATGGAAAAAATTGGTGCAGTTACACAATTAGAACCTAAGGTAAAGACTGTAGAAATACATAATCATCAAGCTCAGATACCATGTGATTTACATCAGCTTCATCAAGTAGCGTATTCATTTAATTGTGATGGACCGTGGTTTCCAACTAGAAAAGCCACAGGCTCATTTGCTGTATGGGATCATGACGATTGCTGTTGTGATTGTTGTGATCATTTTGGGCATACTAAGGAATGTAGACATGATTGTAAATGTGAACACTGCGATCCAAATATGATTGTACAGAATGATGTGATGGTGAATCTAGTAGTAGATATGTATGGTAATATAGATAAAACCGAAGCAATTGAAATGCTTAATACAAATCAAAATCTTAGAACTATAGTATCTAATTTAATTAACCAACACACTATAGGTGATCATCAAGCTTTTCATTTTGATACAGCAAATCCAAGTTTAGGTATACAATATACTGTTAAACCTGGTTATATTATGTGCAACGCTCCATGTGGTTATCTTAAGCTATCATACAGTGGTATTTATACAGATGAAGAAGGTTATGCTTTAATACCAGACATGACCTCATATACTGAAGCTTTATACTGGTATGTTACAATGAAAATGAAATACCCAGAGTATCTTAATGGCAGAATGAATAGGGAAGTATATTATGATATTCGTAGGTCTTGGAATTTCTATAGGAATCAAGCATATGCTGAAGCATTGATGCCTAACGAAGATGGTCTAGAATCTATAAAAAACAATTGGAATAAAATTGTACCTGAATTTAGAGACCATAATTCTTTTTATAGTCATACTGGGGAACGTCAAATAATTTATAATGCTACTACATAATGAATGCACAAAGACAAACAAACACGTGGACAAAGGGTATGAATTGTGACTTAGATTATTCAGTCATAAGTTCAGACCAGTATCAATGGGCAGAAAATATACGTATTATTGCCAATGATAATAGTTCTACTGGAGTAATGCAGAATATTGAAGGTGTGCGTAAGCTCAATCCTACATTGACATTGAATGGTGAAACAATAGTCCATACAAATACAATTAGGGATTGGGCAATTGTGTTTACTAAGAAAGGTAGTAACTTCAATATCTATAGATATGATTTTGGTGCATCTGAAACTGAACCTATAGTGACTACAGTAGCATCCAATGTAGCATTGGATATTCCTATTATAGATGGTCATTATGCTGTTAGTAGTGTTTGTAAATGGGAATCTGACGATTTAGTTAAAATATATTGGTGTGATGGGGTACATCAAATTAGAGTATTAAATGTAGCCACAACTCATCCTAATCTTAATGTAGACTCTTTAAATATATCACCAAAGAGTCAATTACCACCTTTATTTTTTAAAGGTTTAGGTACAGGTGGATTGAAAGCCGGTAAGTATCAATATTGCTATCAACTATTTAATCCCAGAACATCTGAAACGTCTATATCTGTTTTATCTCCAATTATTACAGTATCTAGAAGTTTAGAAAATACTAACAGCCAAGATATCTATGGTAGTTCTAAAGAAGAAACTACTAATAGGTCCATTAAACTACAGACTACTGTTGATACTAACTCTTTTAGTAGAGCTAGAATAATTTCTATATATTACTCTAGTAATACTGCAGAACCGGTTATCACAGTGATAGATGAAATAAGTATTTCAAATAATACTTTAGTCTATGAAGATAAAGGTGGTTCAGTTATTGATGAGCTTACTCTAGAAGAATTCAATGGTTTAAGTACTTATATATTTACTCCCAAAGTAATAGAATCTAAAGACAATATGTTATTTGCTGCTAATATCACTGAACAGACTTGGGATATTAGTGATGATGAATTTGATGCTAGAGCATACAGGTGCAATAAGAATGGTCAAATATTATTAACTTCTACATCTGGACAAAACTCTATAACATTTTCTACTTCAGAAATAAATACTAAAGATATACCAACTAATCACGACTGTATTTGTCCTGCAAATTATGATGATACTAGTCAGTATTTATATGCTCCAGATGCTACAGGTAAGTATGTATATGGTGGTATAGGTAAAAATATTTCATATAGATTTATAAAAACAAACCTAATTGAAAGTGATGCCCCTACGTCTAGAACAGGTTACGCTGAAGATTCTTTCTCATTAAACTCTAAAGCACGTTCTACATCTACTCTAGACTTATATAATATTGAGGAAGATGGTTCTTGGTCAGATGCAGGTTCTTTGCAATTTGCTGATGCTACTGCTAAGATATTAAACTATAGTAATAGTGAAGTAGAATCAATGGCAAGGGGTTATATGAGAGATGAAATATATCGTTTTGCTATTGTATTCTATAATGAAGAGAATGTAGCATCTTCAGCTCATTGGATTGCTGATATTAGAATGCCTAAAGCTAGTGCACCTGGTTATAACATCTTTACTTCAGGTATGCGAGTAGATATTGGTGGTAATACCACTAATAGCCTAGAAGTAGTTACACACCCATTAGGTGTACAATTCACAGTTAATATACCAAGTGATTTAATCCAAAGTAAGAAGATTACTGGTTATGAGATTGTAAGATGCGAAAGAACTATTTCAGATAGAACAATATTGATGCAAGGGGCTGTTAGTTGTGTTTGTAATTATGATAATACAAATCAATTAACTGCTTTTCCATATCTTACTTATTCTACTTCTCATGGGATGGTATCACAAAATAATAAATATGCACATGCTTTTGACTTTAGTAGTCAGAATGCTAATGAATATTTCTTATTTATATCACCAGAAATATGTGTTAATAGAACAAATGCATCTGAAGTAACAGGTAGAGCTACAGAGATTAAAGGCATATACAGACTAAAATCTTCAATATCTCCCGATGAATCTATGGGTAATGGTACTCCTGCGAATGATAAGGTTGTACCCAACGGTGTTAAAGTCAAAGTATTAGTTGGGGCAAAAGCTTCAAAACATGATTTAAAGAACATAACCTCAAATACTGGTACTAGTTGGGCTAAGAATAGCGGTTGGGCTTATACTTCAGTTACAGCTATAGGTGATTCTATAAAACAATCTACTGCAAATAATGCAATTTATATGGGTGCAGAATCATGGTATGATGCCACTTTAGCTAAGTATTACAATAAAGTTACTACAGGGGGATATAATTCAGCATCAATTCAAGACATTACAATTGCTACTAATACAGATCCCTTTGACTTAGATGACGATGCGTGGAAAACTAAAGCTACCAATGTAGGTAGCATGGTGTATTATAACTGGGTATATGGAGATACATCTAAGGCTAGTGATTATGATGATAATAATGTTAGGAAGGTTGGACCTCATGGGGTATGTGCAATATTCCAGAGTACAGATATGACTTCTCGTAATACTATGGTTGGTGAAGTACCAGAATTAGCTGCTGGACCAGAAAGTGCTAATACAATTCTCATTGCCAATTTAAGACAATCTGTAACACCTTATGGTGGTAATAGTTATGCTACAAGACAGAACTCTGTATATATAAGTACAGGATCTTATGTCAATACGAAAGACAATAGTAATACTAAAGTAAACGTATTCGGTGGTGATACATACGTTGGTGTATTAGATTATGCTAACTGTATGTTTGCATATCATAATGCTAGTGATAATTATGAACAACCAGACAATGAAAGAATTAGAGCATATAATGGTGCTTATATACCGTTAGAGTCTTCTATTAATCTCTCCTTGAGAACGGATACCGTAGGTACAGCTAAGACTTATGAATCTGGTACAGGCTATGCAAATCACTTTGTAGAGAATGATATAGTACAAGTAGGTTCTATATATGTTCAGAATACGCCATTATATGCTTATAATGATGCTTATTCTGCTCAACCTAGAGCTAAAAACTATGTTAGTAAATCAATATATAGTATAGATAATTTACATACAGACACCAGAGTAATGAACTCAGAACCTAAGACTAACTTAGAAGTAACTGATTCGTGGACTAAATTTAGAGTTGCTAATTATTTAGATGTTGATACTAGATTTGGTTCTATAAATAATTTAAAGTTATTTAAGAATAACTTGTTGTTCTGGCAAACTGACGCTTTTGGCACACTTGCTGTAAATGAACGTTCTCTTATCCAAGATAATAATGCAGGTGCACTTACGTTAGGTACTGGTGGTGTATTAACTAGGTTTGATTACTTTACTACTAAGAATGGTTCTAAAGAGAATCAATTAAGAACCGCAACACAATCGGATAGTACAGTATATTGGTATGATGCCGATAGAAATGAAATATGTGGTTTTGATAATCAATTACGTACTGTATCTAAATTAAAAGGTGTACAATCTTATTTACACGATAATAAGGATATAATTACAAATGATCCTATATCTGTGTATGATAAAAAATATAATGAAGTTCTTCTTACTCTAGAAGATAAGACTTTAGTATTTAATGAACAAGTTGGAGCTTTTACTTCATTCTATACTTATAGACCTGATTGGTATGCTGAATTTACAGATAAATTAATGATATATAAGAATTTAGCTATATATAAGTATAATTCAGGTAACGAATTAGATATGTTTACTGGCAAAGATAAAATATCTTATGTTAGATTTATAGTAAATGATAAGTACCCTCAAACTAAAACATTTGATAACGTTGAATATGGCGGTGACTTTACTTACGATACTAACTTTGATAACATCTACTTTGAAACTAAAAGACAAACTAGTTTCACTCTTACTCAGGATGATATAGATTATAGAGAGGATACTTATAAATTCTGTATCCCTCGTAGTAGTAGAGAATTAAATGAGGCTGAAGAGTTAGTAAACAAATCCTATAGAGATAGAATGAAAGGGAAATATTTAATCTGTCATTACAAATATGATTGCAATGGTGGTAATACATTTAAAGTTCCTTATATTAGTACAGCATACAGATATTCATTGATATAATATGAAAAAGAAAATAAATAAAAAGAAAGTTCCAGCTTACGCTTTTGGTATAGATCAAGGTTTAGAAATTGCTTCTATATTGGGAGCTGGTTTACAAGGCTTTACAGAAGAAGGATCTGGTGCAGATATTGCTGGCAGTACTTTAGGGGGTGCTGCCAAAGGTGCTTCTGTAGGCTCTGCTATCCTTCCTGGTATTGGTACAGCTATAGGTGGAGCTGTAGGTGGTGTTGGAAACCTTGTATCAAGTATCTTTAGAAAGAATGCAATTAATAAGCAAAAACGTATTAAAGCAAATGCTAAAGAAATAGCAATGGGGAAAGGTAATGCATCCACACTTGAACAAAAATATTGGGATGATAATTCTTTAGCTTATACTTTTGAAAACGGTGGTATATTGCCAGATTTAGCTTATGTGGATAATAATGAAGTAATAAGAGATGACTTTGGTAATATTGCACAAGTACCTAATAGTGAACCAGGTACAGATAATCATTTAATAGATGCTTCTAATCTTGAATCTGTTCTATCCGATAAGATCAAAAGACCTGGTACAAACAAAACATTTGCGCAAGAAGGTAAAAAATTAGTTAATATGACTAAAGGAAGTAAAGGAAAAGATAGATTTGCTCGCAATGCTGATAGATTAAATCAGATAAATGCAAATGCAATGTATGAACAACTTCTTACAGAACAAGAAGCAGTTAAAGCTAAAAAAGGTGTCAAACCCAAAGTAAAGGGAATACCGGCATATGAAGATGGAAAATCTAGACAGATTTTAACCAGAATACCTGGAAAAATAGGTTATTTTAAATTTGATCCATCTAGTGGAGAATATTTTGATGTAAACGGTAAATACGCAGGTAGTGTTAATGTTAATGAAATAGATAGTGTTATAAATGCAACCGCTAAAGAAACAATGGCTGGATTAAATCTTCCCAAATTATCTACACCATCTATAACAGATACAAATAAAAGCAAAGCATACAAGACGAGTATTCCTACCAAGAATATCTATGATCCTAATAATTATATAGCGCAGTGGAAACCAGAATACTCTGAAGCCCTTAAAGCTGCTGCAGTACCAAACAAAGAAATAAAATTAAATCCAAATAAGAGATTAATTCAAACTTATGGTAGTGCTCCAGCTTTCTATGACGTATTACCAGAAAGTAACGAAGTCGATGCTATTACTGGGGAAACCATCCCTGTAGGTACGAATGAACCTGTACGTGATATTCCTAAAGCATCGTTACCTGGTACAGCTCCTATAACAAAGAAAAAAACTGCTAAAGGTGTAACTACCCCAAGTAAACAAAGTAAATCAGTAGCTGCTCCTAGTCAGGCTCCTTTATTAGATATAGCAGACTTTAACCCAGCTTTAGCATCTGATCCTATCTATGCTCCATTGGTTTCTGTTGACGATTTTAATCCTACGTTAACACCAGATGAAATTAAAACACCTAGCAAATCTTCATTTGGCTTTGGTAGTTTATCTGGTTTATCTCCTATACTGTACAATTGGATTCAGAGTAGACGTAGACCTGAAGTAGAAGATCAGGTTATTAATCCCTATACTGGGGCTATTAATAGAGCAATGGCTAGCCGTAAACTTAATATAGAACCCACTCTTGCAGCTAATAGAAGATCTAGAGCAATTGCTCGTAATAATATGGCTAGACTTAATCCTAATACCGGTATGAATTTAGCATATGGAAATCAATTAGCTACTGGGGAATATGCTCAGAATGCTTCAGTATATGCTAATAGAGATAATGCTAATAATCAATACTTAGGTGAATACGCAAATATGATGAACAATTTAGGTCAGCAATATGTACAAAATACTGTACTTACTAATGACTTAAATGCCCGTAATAGAGCTGCTGCAAGAAACTTTGGTGCTACTGCTGCTGGTCAGTTAGGTCAATGGTCTCAGACTAAAGAAAAGATGCGTAATCAGGCACGTAGAGATCGTCAGATATTACCTTACTTACAGAATTTCTTAAGATACGGTACAGTAAATAGTTTAGTTGATAGTTTAACAGTATAATTATGGCAGTAAATAGATATGACAATCCTGCACAAGCTCAATTTATAGACACCTATGTTCCAATTCCTTTTGAACAATTATACACATTGGGTAAGCAGGCAAATGAAAGAGTTGACAAAGCTTTAGCAGATTATAGAACTGCTGCAAACTCATGGGCTGAATTTCGTTCTAGGTCTATGAAAGATATGCAAACGTGGGATGCAGAAACTAGAGGTAAAGTACTTCCGATTATTGATCAAGCTGCTAAGAATCCAGAAGCAATAAAGAGTATGGAATGGCAAATGGCTCTACAATCTGCAATAAATAATGTAGATAGAGCTAAACTTTCTGCATTAAAACAGAATGCTGCCAATTTCGATGAATATGCAAAGCAAGTTCAAACTTTAATGCTACATGATAAATATAATCCATTATGGCATGATAGAGATTTTACTAACTGGGATACTACTACTTCAGGATTATTTAATGAAGTTCCTTTAGCTTATTCTTCTATAAAAGACTTAACTAATGAATATGTAAATAATTTGAAGGATAGCTATCTTGGTAGAGAAGGTGGATTTATTTGGACCGGTGTTACAGGACAGCAAATTAAAGACATACTGGATGCCAATAGAAGTGGAATACTATCTACTCCGCAAGCACAAATGCATATGCAAACGTGGATGAGAAATCATCCCGGATCAACAGAAGAAGATGCAGCTAATGCTTTCATGCAAAGAGCTTATACAGATAATCAAGAATATATTCGTAAAAGTCCTACTGTAGATCCTTATGCTATGCAAGCGTTGAAATATAAGCAAGCATTAGAAACTGCTAAATTAAAGAAGAAAGGTACAGAAAAAGAATCTATAGATTACCCTGACGCTTATAAAAAACTATATAATGATGCAGTAGTATTTGAAAAACGTCAGTTAGAAAATAGTCCAGTATACTCACAAACTAGATTTGTAACTAATAAATTCCAAGAAGCTGCATCAGCCTTAATGTCTGGTAATATTACTCCAGAAGAATATAATTCCTTAGTAAAGGATTATGGAAAAGAAATGTCAGATGCAACTGCTAATGATATTGCTAACCTGTTTGCAACCAAAGCTGGAGAAATATTTCCTAAAACTGGAGTAAGAGCTGATAAATTACCTCAGTATTACGATGCAGCTACTAGAGTACTGAACGATATTACATACCCTTCTTCTGGTATGATTCTTAATAGTTACAATAAAGTTAAGAGTTCTAATGAAATTTATATTAATTTAGGTGGTTCAGTAACTAAAGGATATGTTACACCAGACACAGGTGGTTTAATATTAGCTACTGATTTTGTAAATAAAATCATGAAGGTTCCTTCTATTAAATACAATGTAGAAACTACAAATGGATTAGAAAGAAACTTTGCAGAAGATTTAAAATCTGGAGTATTCAAAGATGTTATCAAAACTCCTAGAGGTAGAATCATGTCATCAGTAGTAGATGGTATTCCTCAATTAATGCAAAGAGTGAGTGTGAGAATACCTTTACAAGCTATTAAGAATGCTGGTTATGATGTAGATAGCTTTAAATCTATGGTTAGTAATTCAATGGGTATATCCGCAGAAACAGGCTTAAATGTCAAACCCATTGATAAAAAAGATTACAATGATGCTTATGGTGGGAATGTACCATTAACTGGTGAATATTTTACATTTGATACAATGGAGCCGATTGATCCACATGGTATGACTAGAATGACATTTGATCAGGAAGTTAATGATATTCATGGTGGTTCAAAATTACAGAATGATAATTATGAGCAATCATTTACTGATGCTTATGATAGTTTAATAAACAGTTTATTAAAATAATATATGGAAAAATCTATATTAGGTCAATATCCTACTGACAATACACCTAGCAAAGCAGCCTTATTAGGTAAGGCTGTGGATACGGTCAATGCTCAGTATTCTCCTATCACTAATATTAAAACAGGTTATGATAGGAACTTAGAAACAACTCCATTAGACGATTATGAATATGCGTATCTGTTAAATAAAGAAACTCCAGAAGAAACACTAAAGGATAAGAGTTATTTAAGGGATGCTTGGACTACTTTTGCTAATAATAGAGATCAAATTAATCTGATGTCTGAAAGAGCTAAATTAGTAAAAGACATTAATCCTGTTATTGAAGATATTGATTATGAATTACAATATTTAAATGATAAGAAAATGCTTTTGAATCTTGAAAGCGTCTTACCTACTATGGATAAGAGCTCTCAAGAATATCAAAATACCTTACAGCAATATGAAATTCTTAAAAACAATTTAGAAGCCAATTCTGAAAAGTATAACGCAATATTAGCAAAGTACAATGATTCAGAAGGTACAGATGTTGATAAGAGAATTGAATACTTAAATGGGGTAAGAGATTGGTGGGTAAACGAACAATCCGAAGTAAATAAGAGTATTCAAGATTATTATGATTCTATCACATCTAGATCTGAAAGATACAAACCTTCTGCTAGATTTCAAATAAAAGAACAGAAAGCTCAAGATAAGCCTTTCTATGATTCTGATTATGTATTATACGCCGGACCTGGTTTAACAGGTTCATCAATGTCTACTGTTGAATCCTATGTAGCTGATGCATTAGCAACAGGTGCTTTATATCTTGGTAGACATTATGCTACTACTGGCGCTTTGAATGCAGTTCCTGGTATTGGTGCAGCATCCAATCTTATTGGTTGGAGCTCAGCTATTGCTGCTACAGCACTAAGTTTAGCGGGTAATATCTATAGTAGACATAGAGAATCATTGGCACAAGTATATGGAGCATATCGTTCTAAGATTGAAAAAGACCTTGAAAGTAAAGGTGTATCTATCCAAGACTATGTTCAAATGGGTAGAGATCAATTGAAACAACAGAATCCTAATATAGATGTTACAAAGATTTCAGATGATGAAATTATAGATAGAACTTTATCTGGAGAGATTAAAATCTCCGATGAAGTTCTAAACTCTTTAAAAGATTCAGCAGATAATGGCTTAGAAAAGGTTTACAATAATAACATGGCTTTGTCTGCAATGGATGCTGCACAATCAGCTTTGATATTTGCTCCATTAGGTAAAGCTATGGGTAAGATTATAACTAAACCTATAGCTAGTGCATTAAAGCCTTTAGTTAAATTATCTGATACTGCTACTAAGAATTATAATAAGCTTATTGATGCTTACACTGGATTTAATGCTAGATTAGCTTATAATAGTCCCAAAATGAATATGTTGAGCAAGGGTGCTAAAGCTCTAGCTCGTATGGGTTTTGCTGCTACTGGTGAAGCTTTTGAAGAAGGTAATCAGGATATATTTGATTACGATTATATTCACAATCAGTACGATAAAGATTCTTCTGGTGTATTTTCATCATTACTCGGGTTAGCTGAAGCTAATTACCGTACTGCAAAAATTTTATCAGGAATAGATACTGAATCAGAATTAGCTAATGATCCTCAATTCTGGAATGATGTAAAGGGTGGTTTCGCATTAGGTATGTATCTAGGTGGTCCTACTACTGCGTATCATGCTGGTATCGATATGCGTAAAGACTTTGTTGCCAATACTTTTGTTAGAGATATGGTAGCAGATAATATAGCTAAGAAAGATGCTATGAATAAGGCAGTAACATATGCTGATAAAGCATCAAAATCTATGCTCAATTACAAAGATAGTGTACTTGAAGTATTAGAGAACTTTAAATATCACATGCCTGATGGTCTTACTGAGGAAGATATAAATGCTGAAATCAAAACTGCAAACAATATATTTAATTTAGCTAAATCTAAAACTACTAAAAGTATTGGTAAACAATTAGGTTATTCTGCAGGTACTACAGAATATAATACTTTAATTGGTTTACAGCACATGGCTCAATTGGATTTACAAGAGGCTGTAAACAATGCAAAATCAGCCCAAGAGGCTGATAATAAATTGTATGCAGATCTTTCTGAAGATGCTCTATTAAGTAATTATACTCCAGAAGAAAAATTGGCAGCTATTACTTTAACTAAACTGAATGTACAGAAAGAAGCTCTGCAGGAATTAAAAAATGCAATTGAAGCTCCAGCAGAAGATGGTAAATCCAAATTTGGTATTACTAATGGTGATAATTCTGTAGCTAAATCTATTTTAAAAACTATACCTAAAGCCATTAAAAATATTGATAGTCAATTAGCTCAAGTAGCTGCTGATACAAAGTTTAATACAGATTTCGTAGCAGCTCCGCATATTATGCAAACTGGAGTAGATAGCTATGCAAATTTAATGTTAGCTCAACATGATGCTTTGGTAGCAGAGCATAAAATGAATGAGATATTCGGTAATACTCTGGAAAATGGCAAACTTACTAGTTTTGATAAAGCTACAGACAAATCAAAGAAAAAGGTATTAAACAATATCAAAAAGAGAATTGAGAACTACCTGAATAATTCAGATGAATCTAGTAGAATTGCAGAAGATAACGCCAAGCAGATTGTTGAACAAGATGTTGCTTCTACAGAAAAAGAAGTAGCTGATAATGGTACAGACAACAATGAAACTGTAGCAGCAAGTAAAATTGCTCCAGAAGTACAAAGAGAAGAAGTTGAAAAACCACAATCTCCTGTAATGGATTCTAGAGCAAAATCCAAAGTAAATACAGAAATACCTGCGCCAGAACCTACTGTTCCTGAAGCAACACCTGAAACGCGGCCTGAAGAAAAAACAGAACCAGCAATTAAACGTGATGAAGAATTCCCTACAAAGAGTTTGGAAGAACTAGCTGCGGAATTTGAAGCAGAACGTAAAAGGATTGCAGAAGAAAATAAACCAAAAGCTCCAGTAGTAGAAGATGTTGAAGAAGAGGATGAAGAGTTTGCTTTTGCTACAGATAAAGATTTGAGAGCAGCTGCCAACTCAGATGCAGATCCTTTAGCTGCTGCTACAGATGAAGATAAAAAGGTATCGCAAACAGTAGATACTATTACTCCAGATATTACTGTAGAACAGAAAGTTGAACAGGCTAAAAAGAAATTAGCTACAGAACAGAAACATGACAGTAAAACAGATATGGATTCTGAATCTAGAGAATATGAAGATTCTTTAGAAGTAGAAGAATTAGCTAAAGATACCGTATCACATACACTGTTCTTCTCACCAGATTCTACTACTCCTATATTACCGGGTTATAAATCTGGTAAAGAATTAGCAGAGAGAATCAAAGATCCTAATTTCTTTACAGACAGTTTCTGTGAATTTATTATCAACGAATCTTACACTGAAAAAGGTAGCAAGCCATACAAAAAAGGTGATAAGACTACATACGATAGTGCCTCTATCATATTAAGTGTAGAACATCCTACAGGTAAGTATGCTTTAGCACTTAAGACTCCTAAAGGAGCTAGAATTAAATTTGATGCAGATATCGCAGGTATTCGTAATAGTGCTACAGCAGAAGAGCTTAATACAATTGAACAAGCTAATGAAGTTTCTATAAATGATTTAAAATCTTTTAGAAACGCAATCATTACTGCCATTGAAAATAAGACAGAGAATGAAGTTATTGTACCAAGTACTATCAGTAGAACCAGAGGTAGATATAATGTAAACAGAAATGGTCAAAAGGCAGTATTCAGACCTGTACAAGAAGTAAAAGGTTTTGCTTTTCCGAGCGATATGTATGATATTACTCCAGAAAATGTAACCTTTGGTATCAGTAATGGTATTATTTCTGACAGTTTGATTCTTGGCGCTGGTGGTGAAATATTGAATGGTACTGGTGGTAGTGGTCAGTTATTTATCTATCCCCCCAAATCTAGTACACTTAATAATTCAGAGATACCTGTACAAGTTAATTTACAAAGATTTGATAGAAAACAAGCTGAGTTTCTTGCAGATTTACTTTTGAATTATGGAGCTTCTCCTGAGTCTTACTACAAAAATACAGAGATTGTAGCTGGGGAATTGATTGACTTTATGGTTCGCTTTGGTGATAAAACCAGAGTTACATCCAATATTCCTACTTTCAATTGGATGAAAAAGAAACAGCTTTATGTAAATGAAAAAGGTGATCTTGTAGTAGGAGAAAAATCTTATCCTGTAGGTAATATGTCTTCTCAAGATAAGGAAGATCTTATTAACGATTTGATGAGATTCCACTGGAGAGCTAATAGAGAAAATTTCTTTAGTCCTGTAGGTAATGCTATACCTTCTTTAAAGGAAGCGTTTGCAAAATATAGCAATTATTTGCGGGAAGACGTTATACCTGGAATTACGTTATATAGAAATGATTTTTTAGGTAACAACGAACATCGTCTGTTATATACAATGGGTTTGTTTGTTACTAACAATTTAATCCAAAGTGATTTACAAGATCAATTGTTCAAAGATTCTTTTGCTTATGCGGACGATATTCAAACTATATCTAAGAAAGTAGAAAGTGATAAGGCAGTTGAAGAAACTAAAAATAAGGTTGAAAATATAGCCAATATCCCTACAGGTACTTCTGCAGTAGAGCCAGAAGAATTAACAGAAGAATCAAAAAAGATTAATGAAATTACCAAGAATGGCACAATTGACCCGTTTGCTATAGAAGACGATGACATTGATATTCCTATGAGACGTCTTACTGGTAAAGTAACTAAAGAGGTGTCTAACGAGGAAATAGAATGGTTCAAAAAGAAATTAGGTTTCCAAAGCGATTCTCTTACAATAGTAGATGATGCTATATCACTAGGTAACAATGTGTATGCTATGGGTCTTGTTAGACAGGATTCTACATTACTGTGGAAAGGCGCAGAAATAGGTACTTTATATCATGAAGCATATCATAGAATATCATTGTTAACTATTTCACCCAAAGAACGTCGTAAGATATACGAAGCTTATAGAAATAGAACTGGTTTAATCGGTACTGATAAAGACATTGAAGAAGCTCTTGCAGAAGACTTTAGGCAGTATATGCTGAATAAAGTTGAACCTGATTTAAATATCGTTAAAAGAGCTTGGAAAGCAATCAAAAACTTTATTAGTAAATGGGTTTGGAGAACTGATACTACTATTGACAACATCTTTGATAGGATCAATACAGGTTATTATAGTAGATCTAAACAGAATTCTGCAGCTGTACAGGAGTTCTTAAATACTTATAAAGGTGCGGGAGCTCCATTTAAATTGGGTGGTCACAATTTCAAGAATATCACAAATACACAATTTAAAGAAAGTGTTAATTCATTAGTTGCTTCTTTGTTTACTTTGAATAACATAAAGATGCGAGATGATTTAACAGGTTTAAATTATAGTTTGTTAAAGAGTGCCTTGGAACCTTCATTAACAGATAAACTTGTAGAAAACGGAAAGATTACCAAAGAACAAGGAGAGGCTAGAAAAGAAATATATGAAACCTTTGACAGCGTATTCTTACCAGCAATTATAAGGAAACTGAATGAATATCAAATCAGAGCTGTAGACAAACAGGAAAACATCGACCAAGAAATAGATGAAAAAGCTGAAGGTTCTGCTGTAGGAGATCAAATGGCTACATATATCCGTGAGTCATTAGAAACCTCAGTAAAAGATAATGCTTTAGCATCTATTAAAATCTTTATTGCTACTATGCCTAAAAGAGAATTCTATGAGGCAGAAGTTAAGAAAGAAGATGGCACTATTACAAAGGTACAGAAAACTAGAACGGTATTAAGTCCTGTTACAGGTTTACCTCTTATGGTTGATTTTGATTCTACATGGAACACTATAATCAACGAATTGCATTCAGAGAATACATTTGAAGGTATGATGAATAAGTGTGCTAAATGTGCAAAATCATTACCTATCTTTGACACATTATACAGAGAATTGTATAAGATATCAAAGACTGTTCCAGGAGAATCAGAAGCCCAAGTAATAGCTAGAGAGAATTTACAAACACAATTTAGAAATACCTTTAGAAAAGCTAAACATAAACTTATTGGTATCTTGTCTGAAAAGATTGAAAATACTAATGGTAATGATCAAACTAACTTGTATGTAAAGGATGAAAATGCAAATAAGATTTCTAAGAACATAATCGAAGGTTGGAATTATGGTTTACTTAGGATGACTGAGTTAATAAATTTTGATGGTAATAATTACACATTAAAAACCACTGATAATAAAACCAATGTAGAATTATTATTAGATGATTACCACAAG
>OHQO01000479.1_pt1 | contig 20497 bp, 10 predicted proteins | sample 1578051 | NCBI WGS metagenome assembly OHQO01 (sample SAMEA3879592, study PRJEB24766) | human gut metagenome | biome: human-associated habitat; feature: feces | place: USA | collected 1985/1987 | reverse complement strand
CCGATCCACTTCTGCTCGTCGCCTGTGTTTGCAACAACCTTGAGCTGATAGCTTTTGCCCACCGGAACAGCTGTAAATGTCTTTGTATAAACATCGCCGCTCTTTGTCATTACATTTTCGGGAGCGAGTGCAGGAGAACCCTGCCATTCATAACCTGTGAGTGACTCAACACCTGCTACAACATACTGTGTTGCGTCAGCAGGCTCTGTTGCAGGTTCTGTAGTGGGTTCTGCTGTGGGTTCAACAGTTGTAGGCTCAACAGTTGTAGGTTCTTCTGTTGCAGGAGCTGTTGTACCTGAAGGATCAACACCGAGAAGTGTAGCTACTGTTGTAAGCGGAGCACAGTCGGGATAAGCTACGGGATCAGCAAGCTCTGTTGCATACATTTCAGCATAAGCGTTGTAAACATCCATTGGCTCAGCCTCAACCTGTGCACAAATGTCAGCTACAGTTTCGGGAGTGTAGTTTTTAGGATTCTTAACAGCCCAGTTGAAAATAGCCTGTGCAACCATTTCTGCTCTTGAAAAGTAAACCGGGAATCTGCCCTCAGTTACATGACCGAGTGATGTGATTGCAGCCTTCGGACCGTAGTTATCGCTGTTATTCTTCCATGTTGCAGCAAAGTCACGCTTTGATGAATCTTCGGTATTCTCAACTGTACCGCCTGTGAGGTAAATTGTGTCGCCGAGACAAGGCTTGCCGAGTGTTACATTACAGGTCTGGTGACTCTGTGATTTAGTATCAATTGTTGAGAAAATTACAGCATAGTCAGCGTTGTCTTTAAGACCGCCGTGATTTGTGCCGTCAGCTGACTTCAATTTTGCAGTATCGAAGTAGTAAAGACCTGTAGCAGTATCCTTCTTACATTTCTCTGCCTTACCCTGCCAAGATGTTTCAGGTAAATCATCGCCTGCTACAGCGTAAAGGTGACAGTATACTGTCTTTGTTGTTCCCCACTCTGCAGGGAGATTAGATGCGTCAAAATAGATTTTTGTGTCGGTTTCTTCAGCTGATGCAGAGAATATGGTCAAGCCTGAAAAACAGGATACAGCCATAAGAACTGCAAGCACCAAACTGAGAACCTTGGATGATTTTTTCATCGCTAATTCCTCCTTTTTTGTTACTCAAATTTCGAGTAATTACATTATATATCAAAATGCTCACATTTACAAGTGGTTTTTGGCAAGTTTGTAAATTTTTTCTAATTCTTGTTTTAAACCTATTGTTATGCGCTAACATTTGGTGTTTTTACTTGACAACAGTTGCAAATAATTGTATTATTTTAATGGTTATTTTTATCTATCTATCTGTTAAGAGAGGTTAAGTTATGGAAAACAGCAAAAAAACCATGGATAAAATCGTTGCCCTGTGTAAAAACAGAGGCTTTGTTTACCCAGGCTCCGAAATTTACGGCGGTCTTGCAAACACATGGGATTACGGTCCGCTCGGTGTTGCACTTAAAAACAATATCAAAAACGCATGGCTCAAAAAGTTTGTTCAGCAGAACAAATATAATGTAGGTCTTGACTCCGCAATTCTTATGAACCCGCAGACATGGGTTGCATCGGGTCATCTCGGCGGTTTCTCTGATCCGCTTATGGATTGTAAGGAATGTAAAACCCGTCACCGTGCCGACAACCTTATTGAAGATTTTGACGGTACAAATGTTGCAGGCTGGACAAATGAAGAAATGATGAATTACATCAAGGAAAAAGAGATTCCGTGTCCTAACTGCGGCAAGCACAACTTTACCGATATTCGTCAGTTCAACCTTATGTTCAAAACATTCCAGGGCGTTACAGAGGACAGCAAGAATGAAATTTATCTTCGTCCCGAAACTGCTCAGGGCATTTTCGTGAACTTCTCTAACATTCAGAGAACAAGCCGTAAGAAAGTTCCTTTCGGTGTTGCGCAAATCGGTAAATCTTTCAGAAACGAAATCACACCCGGTAACTTTATTTTCCGTGTTCGTGAGTTTGAGCAGATGGAGCTTGAATTCTTCTGCAAACCGGGCACTGACCTTGAATGGTTTGAATACTGGAGAGGTTTCTGCCGTGACTGGCTCTATTCTCTCAATATTAAGGGAGAAAATCTCCGTCTTCGTGACCATGCAAAAGAGGAGCTTTGTTTCTATTCAAAAGCCACAACAGACTTTGAATATCTCTTCCCGTTCGGTTGGGGCGAGCTTTGGGGCGTTGCCGACAGAACAGACTATGACCTTACACAGCACAGCAAAACAAGCGGTAAGACACTTGAGTATTTTGATCCGACAACAAACGAGAAGTACATTCCGTATGTTATTGAGCCGTCACTCGGTGTTGAGCGTCTTTTCCTTGCTCTTGTTGTTGAGGCTTACGATGAAGAAGTTATTGACGAAAAGGATACACGAGTTGTGTTAAGACTTCATCCGACACTTGCTCCGTACAAAGCTTGCGTTCTTCCACTTTCAAAGAAGCTCAACGAGCAGGCCGGCAAGGTTTATGAACAGCTTTCAGCCGACTTTATGACTGATTATGACGATGCCGGTTCAATCGGCAAGCGTTACAGAAGGCAGGACGAAATCGGTACTCCGTTCTGTATCACATATGACTTTGAGTCTGTTGACGACGGTTGTGTAACAGTTCGTGACCGTGACACAATGCAGCAGGAAAGAGTTGCAATTGACAAGCTCAACGATTATATCGCTGAAAAGATTAAGTTCTGATTTTAATATGATATCAAAAGGACATTCCAAATGGAATGTCCTTTTTTTGCGTAGGGGCGGCTCGCCGTATAAAAACAGCGGATAACCTCAAAATTCGGGTTATCCGCTGTGTGTTTTATTCAATATAATAATCTGAATTCAATCAAATTACTTTGAGAGGTTTGAGAGAACCTTTTTGATTCTCTCAACAGCCTCAATCGTGTTTTCTCTGTCACCGAATGATGTAAGGCGGAAGTAGCCGGCACCGTTTTCGCCAAAGCCCTCACCCGGAGTACCTACAACATTTGCCTCGTTGAGGAGGAGGTCAAAGAATTCCCAACTGCCCATATTGTTCGGACACTTGAGCCAGATGTAAGGTGAGTTCTTACCGCCTGTGTAGTAGATGCCGAGTTCATCAAGAGCAGATGCGATAATTCTTGCATTTTCCTGATAGTAAGAAATGTTCTCCTTGATCTGCTTCTGACCTTCTTCGCTGAATACAGCGGCAGCAGCACACTGAACAGGCCATGAAACACCGTTGAACTTTGTTGCCTGACGGCGGTACCATGTTGCATAGATATTGTGACCGTCACGCTCAAGCTCCTTAGGAATTACCGTGTAACCGCATCTTGTGCCTGTGAAGCCTGCTGTCTTTGAAAGTGAGCACATTTCAATTGCGCACTTTCTTGCACCTTCGATTGCAAAAATTGAGCGAGGAAGATCCTCTGTGATGAATGCCTCATAAGCTGAATCGTAGAGGATTATTGCATCGTTTTTGAGAGCATAGTCAACCCATGCCTTGAGCTGTTCGGCATTGTATGCAGAGCCTGTCGGGTTGTTAGGTGAGCAAAGGTAGATGATGTCTGCCTTTACATTTTCATCAGGAAGAGCGGCAAAGCCGTTTGCCTCATTTGATGTAGCATAAACAATTTCTCTGCCTGCCATAATGTTTGAGTCAACATATACAGGGTAAACAGGATCGGTTACGAGAACAATATTATCCTTTGAGAAGATGTCACCTATGTTACCGCAGTCCGACTTTGCACCGTCTGATACAAAGATTTCGTCAGCGCCTACTGCAACACCAAAGCTCTTGTAATAATCTGAAATAGCCTGTCTGAGAAACTCGTAGCCCTCATAATCGGGATAACCCTTGAAGGTTTCCTTGTGAGCAAGATCCTCTGCACCCTTTTTCATTGCCTCAACAACAACAGGAGCAAGCGGAAGGGTTACATCACCGATACCAAGCTTGATAACCTTTTTATCGGGATGAGCCGCAATATATGCATTTGTCTTTTTTGCAACATCTGCAAAAAGATAGTTAGGAACGAGATTGTCAAAATTTCTGTTAATCTTCATTAAAATCAGTCCTTTAAATCTGAAAGTTAAGTGGAAAAATCAATTACTTTTCAAGTGATGCTTTAATAAATTCTCTGAAAAGCGGATGAGCACGGTTCGGGCGTGACTTGAATTCGGGATGATACTGAACAGCAACGAAGAAACGGTTGTCGGGAACTTCAACAGCCTCAACAAGAAGTCCGTTAGGCGAAGTACCTGTAATCTTCATGCCTGCATTTTCAATTTCCTCTCTGAAATCGTTATTGAACTCATAACGATGACGGTGACGCTCGGAAATTTCATGCTGACCGTAAGCCCTAGCCATAAGCGAATCGGGATTGATAACACACGGATATGCACCAAGACGCATTGTGCCGCCCATATCCTCAATGCCTTCCTGTTCAGGCATAAGGTCAATAACATTATGCTTGCCCTCTGGTGTAAACTCACCGCTGTTGGCATCAGCATAGCCGAGAACATCTCTTGCGTATTCGATTACTGCAGTCTGCATACCGAGACAGATTCCGAGATACGGGATATCATGCTCACGGGCATATTTTGCAGCCATAATCTTACCTTCGATACCTCTGTTACCGAAGCCGCCCGGAACGAGGATACCGTCAACATCACCGAGAAGCTCATCAACCTTGTACTTTGTGAGAAGTTCGCAGTCAACCCACTTGATTTCAACATCAGCGGAATTTTCATAGCCACCGTGACGAAGTGCCTCTGCAACAGAAAGATATGCGTCATGGAGAGCAACATACTTACCGCAAAGAGCAATCGTGCATTTCTTTGTGCGGTTGTTGATACGGCTAAGCATTTCTTCCCACTCGGAAAGGTCGGGCTTTTTGTCCGTTACAATATTGAGCTCACGACATACAACATTTGAGAAATTGCTCTTTTCAAGCATAAGAGGTGCCTGATAAAGCGTTGGGAGAGTAATATTTTCGATTACACAATCCGGCTTTACATTGCAGAAAAGTGCAATCTTGTTGAAAATACTCTCCTCAAGAGGTTCGTCACAACGAAGAACGATGATATCGGGATTGATACCGAGTGAACGAAGCTCCTTTACAGAATGCTGTGTCGGCTTTGATTTGTGTTCCTCACTGCCCTTGATATAGGGAACGAGAGTTACATGAATAAAGATGCTGTTCTCTCTGCCGACTTCAAGAGATACCTGACGGATAGCCTCAAGGAACGGCTGGCTTTCGATATCGCCCACCGTACCGCCGATTTCCGTAATTACAACATCGGCATTAGTCTTTTCACCTACATTGTAGATAAAAGACTTGATTTCATTTGTGATGTGAGGAATTACCTGAACTGTCTTACCGAGGTAGTCGCCGTGACGCTCCTTTTCAAGAACATTTGAGTAAACCTTACCTGTTGTGAGGTTTGAATACTTGTTAAGGTCCTCATCAATAAAACGCTCATAATGGCCGAGGTCGAGGTCGGTTTCTGCACCGTCCTCCGTTACGTATACCTCGCCGTGCTGATACGGGCTCATTGTACCCGGATCGACATTGATATACGGGTCAAGCTTTTGAGCAACAATCTTGAGCCCTCTTGCCTTTAAAAGTCTGCCGAGAGATGCGGCTGTGATACCCTTGCCAAGACCGGATACGACACCGCCTGTTACAAATATATATTTTTTATTTTTCTTATGTTCGGTTATCTCCACGATTACACCTCAACTTCGCCTTCAAATACTTTTTCCGCATTACCTGTCATATATACCGTTTCATCAGTATAGTTGATAATAAGATCGCCGCCCTTGAGCTTAATCTTGATGTCTTCGCCCTTTTTGCAGAAACCGTTTTCACAAGCGGCAACCGCAACGGCACAAGCGCCTGTACCGCAAGCCCATGTTTCGCCTGAGCCACGTTCCCACACTCTCATCTTGATTGTATGGTCATCGAGAACTGTTACAAATTCTGTATTCACTCTTTCAGGGAAGAGCTTATCGTTTTCAAACTCCGGTCCTACGGTTTCAATGTCAAGATTATCAATATCGTCCATAAATACCACGCAGTGTGGGTTGCCCATTGATACGCAGGTGATGTTATAGTTCTTGCCTGCAATTTCAACAGGTCTGTCAACAACCTTGTCACCGTCGAGAACAACAGGAATTTCCTTCGGATCAAGAATAGCCTTGCCCATATCAACTCTGAGGCGGTTAACCTTTCCGCCTGAAGTATAAGCCTTGAGTTTCTTGATACCGCTGAGTGTTTCAATTGTAATTTCGTCTTTTTCGTTGATATCAACCATACCGTGGTCATAGAGGAACTTACCTACGCAACGGATACCGTTACCGCACATCTTACCCTCTGAACCGTCAAGATTGTACATTTTCATCTTTGCGTCTGCAACCTTTGAAGGGCAAACAAGAATAATACCGTCGCCGCCGATACCGAAATGTCTGTCGGAAAGTCTTACGGCAAGCGCCTCGGGGTTGCTGATTTCCTGATCAAAAGTGCTGCAATAGATATAGTCATTGCCTATACCCTGCATCTTAGTGAATTTTAACATAAGCTTTTCCTCTCTCATGTGGTTAATGTCGATAAGCTCCGTGCTGTGCTGTGAATAGTGGCTCTTGAGGCAATCTGCAAGTGCATTTGCCGTATCAAGAGATGTAAGACACGGAATATTTCTTTCAACGGTCTTACGACGGATTTTAACAGAATCTCTTGAAGGAATTCTGCCCTTTGCAGATGTTGAAATAACATACTGAATCTTGCCCGATTCAATGAGTGTAAGAGTATTGTTTGTCTTGGACTCGTGAATTTTCTTTACGCTTACGGCATCAATACCGTACTTCTTGAGTACATCCGCTGTACCCTCTGTTGCGTAGATTCTGAATCCGAGGTCGTAGTATTTCTTTGCGATTTCACCGATTTCAGCCTTATCAGAATTACGGACTGTGATGAACACACCGCCCTTTTTCTTCATCTTGTAGCCTGCACCGATGAGTCCCTTATAGAGAGCCTCCTCAAGTGTGCCTGCAACACCGAGAACTTCACCTGTTGACTTCATCTCGGGACCGAGGTGGTTATCAACATTGATAAGCTTTTCAAAGCTGAATACGGGAACCTTAACCGCAATGTAAGGACTCTTTCTGTAAAGGCCTGTGCCGTAGCCCATATCTTTGAGCTTTTCACCGAGCATTGCTCTTGTTGCAAGGTCAACCATAGGAACGCCTGTTACCTTACTGATGTAAGGGATTGTTCTTGAAGAACGGGGATTTACCTCGATAACATAAAGTTCGTCTTTATAGATAAGGTACTGAATGTTTACAAGTCCCTTTGTACGGAGTTCGATTGCAAGGTTCTTTGAGCTTTCAATAATAATCTGAGTCATTCTGTCTGAGAGATTCCATGCCGGATAAACCGCAATTGAGTCGCCCGAGTGAACACCGGCACGCTCGATATGCTCCATAATACCCGGAATAAGAATATCTTCACCGTCACAAATGGCGTCAACTTCAAGCTCTGTGCCCTGAAGGTACTTATCAATAAGAATCGGATTTTCAATATTCTGTGCAAGAATGATTGCCATATACTCTTTGACATCATCTTCGTTGAATGCAATAATCATATTCTGACCGCCGAGAACATATGACGGACGGAGAAGAACAGGATAACCGATTTTGTCTGCAACATCGAGAGCCTCGTCTGTTGTCATAACCGTTACGCCACGGGGACGCTTGATGTGATACTTTTCAAGAAGCTCGTCAAAACGCTCTCTGTCCTCTGCCATATCAATGGCATCGTATGATGTGCCGAGAATATTTACACCGTTGTCGCTGAGGAACTTTGTAAGCTTAATTGCTGTCTGTCCGCCGAATGCAACAACTACACCGAACGGATTCTCTGTCTTTATTATGCCCATAACATCTTCGGTTGTGAGCGGTTCAAAATAAAGTCTGTCGGCTGTGTCAAAGTCTGTTGATACTGTTTCAGGGTTGTTGTTTACGATAACAACATCGTAGCCTGCTTTTTTGAGCGCCCATACGCAGTGAACAGATGCATAGTCAAATTCGATACCCTGACCGATTCTGATAGGACCCGAACCGAATACGATAACTGTTTTCTTATCGCTCTTCTGCTCCCTGATGAATTCCTCAGCTTCATTTTCCTTATCAAATGTTGAATAGAAGTAAGGAGTTTCAGCCTCAAATTCTGCGGCGCAGGTATCAACCATTTTATAAACAGGAACAAGCGGATTTTCAACCTTCCTGCCTGTGATTTTTTCAATTGTTCTGTCAAGGAATCCCTTGTTCTTGGCACGAACATAGAGATCCTCCGTAAGCTCGCCGTTCTTGAGTTCGTTTTCAACGGCAATAAGATTTTTGAGCTTTTCAAGGAACCACTCGTCAATGAGAGTGATGTTGTGAATCTGTTCTACTGTAATGCCTCTCTTGAGAGCCTCATATACGCAGAAAATTCTTCTGTCATCGCAAACGCTGAGTCTGTCATAAACCGATGCGTTTGAAAGCTCTGCAAATTCCTTGTCATTGAGAGTATCGTGAGAAATCTCGGCACCTCTTACGGCTTTCATAATAGCCTGCTCAAATGTCGGAGCAATAGCCATAACCTCGCCTGTTGCCTTCATCTGAGTACCGAGTGTTCTCTTTGCATATACAAATTTATCGAAAGGCCATTTCGGGAATTTTACAACAACATAGTCAAGCGCCGGCTCAAAGCAAGCGTATGTTGTACCTGTAACGGCATTTTTGATTTCATTAAGTGTGTAACCGATAGCAATCTTAGCGGCAACCTTTGCAATAGGATAACCTGTTGCCTTTGACGCAAGTGCCGATGAACGGGATACACGGGGATTAACCTCGATAACCGCATATTCAAATGTTTCGGGGTTGAGTGCGAACTGGCAGTTACAACCGCCCTCTACCTTAAGTGCAGAGATAATGTTGAGAGCCGCACTTCTGAGCATCTGATATTCCTTGTCGGCAAGTGTTACCGTAGGAGCGATAACGATTGAGTCGCCTGTGTGAACGCCTACAGGATCGAAGTTTTCCATTGAGCAGACAGTAATAACATTTCCGTCGCTGTCACGCATAACCTCAAACTCGATTTCTTTCCAACCTGAGATACATTTTTCAACAAGCACCTGTGTGATAGGAGAAAGTTCAAGACCGTTTGATGTGATTTCACGAAGCTCTTCCTCGTTATCGACAATACCGCCGCCTGTACCGCCGAGTGTGAATGCAGGACGGATAATTACAGGATAACCGATTTCATCGGCAAACTTAACAGCTGATTCAACATCTGTAACAACAAGTGACGGAATAACAGGCTGACCTATTTCAATCATTGTGTCCTTAAAAAGCTGTCTGTCCTCTGCCTTGTCGATTGTTTCGGGGTTTGCACCGAGAAGCTGAACATTGTATTTATCAAGGAAGCCCTCTTTTGCAAGCTGCATTGAAAGGGTAAGACCCGTCTGACCGCCGAGGGTTGAAAGAAGGCTGTCAGGGCGTTCCTTTTTGATGATTCTCTTAACTGTTTCAAGCGTCAACGGCTCAATGTAGATTTTATCAGCCATTGCGTTATCAGTCATAATTGTAGCAGGGTTTGAGTTTACGAGAATAACCTCAAGTCCTTCTTCTTTAAGCGCACGGCAAGCCTGTGTGCCTGCATAGTCAAATTCGGCAGCCTGACCGATTACGATAGGGCCCGAACCGATTACCATAACTCGTTTGATATTCTTTTTGAGTGGCATATAATCATTCCTCGTTCAAGTAATTATTGTATCTGTTCTTATGCTGAATAGTAATCCGAATTTCGGACTCTTATTTTCTGTTGTTCTTCATCAATTCAATAAAACGGTCAAACAAAAATGCTGTATCATGAGGACCGCCGCAAGCTTCCGGATGGAACTGAACCGAGAAAGCAGGCATATTTGTGTAGTTTACGCCCTCGCAGGTGTTATCATTACCGTTTACAAAGCTTACTTTGCCGTTTTCGGGCATACTGTCGCTTACAACAGCGTAGCCGTGGTTCTGTGATGTAATGTAAACTCTGCCTGTTTCAACCTCTTTTGCAGGCTGGTTTGCACCTCTGTGACCGTACTTGAGCTTTTCTGTTTTTGCACCCTGTGAAAGTGCAAGGAGCTGATGACCGAGACAGATACCGAAGGTCGGAATCCCGAAGTCACAAAGCTTTTTGAGCTCTGCAATAATCTCTGTGTTGTCCGAAGGATCTCCCGGTCCGTTTGAAAGCATTACGCCGTCGGGATTCATAGCCTTAATTTCCTCCGCTGTTGTGTGGGCGGGAACGACTGTAAGGTTACAGCCTCTCTTAACAAGCTCTCTGCCGATGTTATGCTTTGCGCCAAAATCCATAAGTACAACATTGAGGTCACCGTTTTCAGCGTCAAAATGCTCTTTTTCTTTTATAGTAGTGCTTTCAACAGCCTCTGTAATAACATAGTTCTTAATCTCGTCAAGTTCTTCCTTTGTTACATCGGGAGAATAGGAGATTTTGCAGTTCAGAACACCGTATTCACGCACAATTCTTGTGAGCGCACGGGTGTCGATTCCGTAAATGCCGGGAATTCCCGACTCTTTTAAAAAGGTGTCAAGATCACCCTCACAACGGAAGTTTGAAGGAACTTGGCACCATTCTCGTACAATATAACCTTTCAGTGACGGAGAGTCACTCTCAAAATCGGCAGGGATAACACCATAGTTGCCGATTAAAGGGAATGTCTGAATAACCACCTGACCGTAATAGCTGGGGTCGGTGAGTGTTTCAAGATAACCTGTCATTGCTGTAGTAAAAACAAGTTCTCCCGTAGTTTCTTTTTCGGCACCAAACGCCTTGCCCTCAAAAACTGTTCCGTTTTCAAGGATTAAGTATGCCGCACGGCTCATAAAAACACATTCCTTTCAATAAACTAAAAAAATTGCAGTCAGTTCTCATATGTTCTGATAACCTGCTTTGCAACCTCAAGCTTGCTTGTTCTGAGATCCATAGCCTGTTTTTCAAGATAGCGATGCGCCTGATCTTCGGACATATTAAGGCAGGTAATAAGCAGGAACTTTGCTCTGTTTATTATCTTCATATCCGCAACCATATGCTTGAGCTTTTCATTTTCCTCAATCACACGGAACATACGCATCTTAAAACATTCCGTAAACTGCAAAAAGTGGTGAAACAGGTGCTTGTTTACGGGCTTTGCAATAACAAGAACACCGTGCTCTGTAAGTGCGTCGTTCACATAATCCGCATTACGCTGCGGAACGATAATCACAACACTTGAACGGGTTGTTCCGGCAAAGTACTTTGAAAGCTCAATGCCGTTTTCCTTTTCAAGCGGTGCATTGACGCAGATGAGGTCAAAAACCTCACCATTTGCAAGCTCCTTAGCCTCCTGTGAGGTTTGGCAGACGGAAATCTCCGTATAGCCTTCGCTTCCGAGCAATTGCGACAAAGAAACGGCACTCTGTTCAGAGTGTGAAATCAACAAAGCATTTTTCAAGAACCTCACCACCGCATATTGTTTCATTCATCTTATTATTTTACAAGATTAACCCCTATTGTTATTTACTTAAAGGAATTATGACAATATTTTTTACAATTTTGTAAAAACATTTTCATTGCAAATTTGTTTTACACTTTTCAACATTTTTCGGGCAATTTTCCATTTGAACATTACTCAAACATATTACCGTATTTTTGTTTTTGATTATAGATTAAATTTTTCACTCTTAGCACAACTTCATCGGGATAATATCCGCTGATTTTTTCAAAAGATTTTTCTATATCGGAACTCATAAACGAAAATTTTACCTGTTCACCATACAGTTCCTGAGCAGCATCAAGCTGTACATCAAAATCTATATCAAAAGGTTTTGCGTGAATTTTTGGGATTAAGTTGTAAATATCCTCTCCGAGAGGGTAATCCTCGGTTGTGTCGGCAAGCAGCGAAAGTCCGAAATCAAAATACGGACAAAATCTGTATTCGCCTGTATCATCATTCAGTATAAACGCAATATTATTGGTATGCCTGTCCTCATTCAGAAAAAATGCGTCAAGCTCAAGCATTGCTGTTATATATTTTCCGACATTTTTCAAACCTGTTTTATTCTCGATAAAATCAACGGTGTGGGAAATTTTATCCTTCACATCATCGTACTTCAAAAGATTTTTCGCCATTGATGACGCAAGCCATTGCTTTGACAAATGCTCAAGCGTGACAATACTTTCATTTTTTTGGCGAAAGTTTTTTGAATAACAACCGTTAAGCTTTCGACCTGCAAATTCTATTTTTATCGGAAAATATTCCGCAAAATCGGTTATATTCGATTTCTTCAACAATTCAGATACAATAACCTCACACAAGCCCTCATATCCCATATGGTCTGCTTTGTACCAGAAATCATTTACAAGCCACTTTTGCTGATTGCCTTTTGAAGAAGCAGACTTTGTATCTATAAGTGAGTAATTGTCAAGATTGATTTCCTTAATCAAAAAGCGTACAGCTCCTTTCTTGTAAACCTTATATATTGGTTATCCTCAGCCGTTCTTCCGTCTGTTTTTTCAAGTATCTGCAAAGTATCGTAGCCGTCCGCTCCGATTTTTTTCAAAATAGTTTTTCGGAATGCCCTTGATTTCGGAAAACATCTTTCTTCAAGAAACTGTTTAAAATCGTTCCAATCCGGATTTTCATTTATACCGAAAGCTCTTTTCATTATATCATTGGTACGATTCACGATTTTTATTTTCTTATCGGCAAAGTTGACATATATTTCCGTACACACCTTCTGACGGAACATAAAATCAAGCCGCATAACATAATTGCCGTTCAAGGGCTTGTTAAGATATTTTGAAATTGTCTGACGGCTTACATTAAAAGTTTGTGCTATTTCAGCAGTAGTTTTACCGTTTTTCTGCATTTCAATTGCATTTTTAACATCCGTTTCGGTCAACTTATTTTTTCTTCCGCCTTTAAGCCTGCCTGCAATATCCTTTAACTCGGTTTCGTTATCTGTTCCGAACAAATCTATACAAAGCTTTCTGTAATCAGTCATACGCCCCACCACCTTAATAGTGTCAAATATCATTCTTTACACTATCATTATATAGCATATACAAAACAAAGTCAATTATCTTTGCTAAACATTTATATGCCAAAACACCCCGAACAGCTATTGCCGTTCGGGGCGTCTCGGTTTATGTGAATTAAAAAGGATAGGTTAATTAAGCTATTGGGGATTATTCAATATCCTGCATAGCGTCGTAGCCTGTTTCGCCTGTTCTAACCTTAACAACATCTTCAACATCATAGATAAAGATTTTGCCGTCACCGATGTGACCTGTGTAAAGTGCCTTAACAGCCGCATCAACAACTGCCTTTACAGGAACCTTGCAAACTACGATTTCAACCTTCATCTTAGGAAGGAGGTTACTTTCAATAGCAACACCACGGTAATACTCTGCTTTACCCTTCTGAGCACCGCAACCGAGTACCTGAGATACTGTCATACCTGTGATGCCGAGCTTATCCATTTCTTCTTTAAGAGCTTCAAGCTTTGACTGCTTGAGAAGAATGTCAATCTTAGTAATCTTTGTTCCGTCTGTAGCCATATCATACTTGCCGGCAAGCTGAACGGGAACTGCCTGAGTTACAGGAACATTGCTGTCAACATCAAATGTTTCGTCAAGTGAAGCTGTACCGACACCGATTGGCATAAAGTCTGCATATGCGCTGATAAGACCGTGCTCGCAGATATCAAGGCCCTTCATTTCTTCGTCCTTTGTAACACGAAGACCTACTGTCTTTTTGATGATTGTGAATACGATAATCATGCAAACAACTGTCCAAGCTACGATTGTAACAATACCGAGAGCCTGCTTACCAAGCTGAGCAAAGCCACCGCCGTAGAAAAGACCTGTGATGCCGTTCTGACCGTTACCTGTTGCGAAAAGACCTACTGCAAGGCCACCCCACATACCGTTTACGCCGTGTACCGAGAATGCGCCGACTGGATCATCTATTTTAAGCTTGATATCAACAAATTCAACTGCTACTACGATGAGGATACCTGAAACGATACCGATAACTGCTGCGCCGATTGCGTCAACATCTGCACAACCTGCCGTGATTGCTACAAGACCTGCGAGTGATGCGTTAAGACACATTGAAACATCAGGCTTGCCGTTCTTGATCCATGTAAAGAGCATGGTTGTTACTGTTGCAACTGCCGGAGCAATTGTTGTTGTAAGAAGAATCTGACCGAGACGAGCGCCGTCTTCAGCAGCGGCACCGTTAAAGCCGTACCATGCAAACCAAAGAATGAATACACCGAGAGCACCGAGTGTGATGCTGTGACCGGGGATAGCGTTTACCTTGCCGTTCTTGCCGTACTTACCGATACGGGGTCCGAGAATGATTGCGCCGACAAGTGCCGAGATACCGCCGACCATATGAATTACGATTGAACCTGCAAAGTCGATACAGCCGAGCTGTGCAAGCCAACCCTGACCGTTCCAAACCCAACCTGCTTCAATCGGGTAAACAACGAGTGAAATAATTGCGCTGTAAACACAGTATGCCGAGAATTTTGTACGCTCTGCCATAGCACCTGAAACGATAGTAGCTGCTGTAGCACAGAATACAAGCTGGAATACGAATGAGTTCCAATCAAAGTTCATCCAGTCTGTGAACATATTGAGGTTGGGAACACCGATGAATCCTGCAACATAGTCCTCAGACATCATAAGTCCGAAGCCTAACAGGCTGAATACAACCGTACCGATACAAAAGTCCATCAGGTTTTTCATAATAATGTTACCTGCGTTTTTAGCTCTTGTAAAACCGGTTTCAACCATTGCAAATCCGCACTGCATAAAGAACACGAGTAATGCGCCGATCATAAACCAGACGCCTGTGCCTCCGTAAATTAGTTCTGCCATATAAATCTCTCCTTTTATCAAAATAACAAAAACGGCGTGGAGTTGACAGTTTAAATCTGTCAATCACACGCCGTTGTGTTACCTGTTATACAATATAAATAATGTTATTTAGTATAAATAGAGGTTCTATCAATCACACACCGAAAAGAAGTTCGCCGTATGAAGGATAAGGCCAGTATTCCGAAGCTGTTTCTGTTTCCATTGCGTCACCGACAGCTCTGAGTTCCTGCATAAGTGCAAATACTGTTTCTCTGTAGTACTTAGCATACTTGAGGTTGTCATCGCTGTAGTCGCTCGCCTTGATAACAGCCTCTTCAAGCTCTGCAGTTTTCTTTGAGAAACATACAAGTTTGTTTGAAAGGCTTGTAATAAGGTCTTCCTCAACACTTGTAGGAATAGCGTCTGAAAGTGCCTTCTTGGCAAGTGCTGTATCCGTAAGATCTCTTACATATGATGTAACGGCAGGAAGAATGTTCTTCTTAGCCATATCAATCATTGTGAGAGCCTCAATGTTAATCTGCTTAGAATAGCTTTCAAGCTCAATTTCATATCTTGCACGGATTTCGTCTGCCGAACAAATCTTATTCTTAACAAAGAGGTCAACATTCTTCTTGTCAAGGAAATGTTCCATTGCGTCAGGAAGTGACTTGAGGTTAAGAAGTCCTCTTCTTTCAGCCTCTTCAACCCACTCGGGAGCGTAGTTGTTGCCGTTGAAGATAATGTTCTGATGCTCTGTGAATACTTTCTTAACAAGAGCCTTGATAGCTGCGTCCATATCATCCGCATCTTTAAGCTCATCGTAGAACTCTGAAAGTTCTTCGGCTACCATAGTGTTGAGCATATAGTTAGGACAGGCAATGTTAAGTGAAGAACCAAGTGCTCTGAATTCAAACTTGTTACCTGTGAATGCAAAAGGTGATGTACGGTTACGGTCTGATGTATCTTTCATAAAGTCAGGAAGAACATCAACGCCTGTTCTCATCTTCTGCTTACCCTTGCTTACATATTCTCTGTCATTGATGATTGAATCAACGAGTTCGCCGAGGTCATCACCGAGATACATTGAAATGATTGCAGGCGGTGCTTCGTTAGCGCCGAGACGGTGGTCGTTACCTGCCGATGCAACCGTGATTCTGAGAAGATCCTGATACTCGTGAACAGCCTTTACAACTGCTGCAAGGAAAAGCTGGAACTGAAGGTTGTTTTCAGGAGTCTTGCCGGGATCAAGAAGGTTTTCGCCTGTGTTGGTTGAAATTGACCAGTTGTTGTGCTTACCGGAACCGTTAACACCTGCGAACGGCTTTTCGTGAAGAAGACAAACAAGACCGTGTCTTTCGGCAACCTTCTTCATAACTTCCATTGTAAGCTCGTTGTGGTCGGTTGCAATGTTTGTTGTTGTGAAGATAGGAGCAAGCTCGTGCTGTGAAGGAGCAACTTCGTTATGCTTTGTCTTTGCAAGGATACCGAGTTTCCAGAGTTCCTCGTCAAGGTCTTTCATATAAGCAGCAACTCTTGTCTTGATTGCACCGAAGTAATGGTCGTCAAGTTCCTGTCCTTTAGGAGCTTTTGCACCGAAAAGTGTTCTGCCTGTATAAATAAGATCCTCTCTCTGATCGTAAGCGTCCTTATCAATAAGGAAGTATTCCTGCTCCGGACCTACTGTTGTTGTAACTCTTGTAACATTTTCTTTGCCGAGAAGATGAAGAATCTTTACAGCCTCTGTATTCATTCTCTCCATTGAACGAAGAAGAGGAGTTTTCTTATCGAGAACCTCGCCTGTATAAGAACAGAATGCTGTAGGAATGTAAAGTGTTCCGTCCTTAACGAATGCATATGATGTCGGATCCCATGTTGTATAGCCTCTTGCCTCGAATGTGGCACGAATACCGCCGCTTGGGAAAGAAGAAGCATCAGGCTCGCCCTTTACAAGCTCTTTACCTGAGAACTCCATGATAACCTGACCTTCACCGTTCGGTGCGATAAAGCTGTCATGCTTTTCGGCTGTGATACCTGTCATCGGCTGGAACCAGTGTGTGTAGTGGGTACAGCCCATTTCAACTGCCCAGTCCTTCATAGCAGCCGCAACAACATTTGCAACGCTGAGGTCAAGCGGTTCACCGTTCTGGATTGTCTTTTTCAAAGCCTTGTAAGTTGACTTTGGAAGTCTTTCCTGCATCTTCTGGTCATTAAATACCATGCTGCCAAAAATTTCGGGAACTTTTGCCATTTTAATTCTCTCCTATCCATTTTGAAAATAAATTTTAATGGTCTGATTTTTGCTTTATAAAAACAGAAAAGGACACTGTAAGCCTCAGCTCACAGCGCCCTTGCTGTCTTTGATGTTGTTAGTATATTCCACTTTTGCGAATTTGTCAATACATTTTTTGAAAAAAGTTTTGAAATTGCAAGTTTTATTAAATTTCCTGCAAAATTAAGCTGAAACACCAATAAGAGTTGCATATTTTCTACAACAATCACAGTAAAATGAAAGTTTTACCCTTAAAAGTTGCAATTTTCCTCTATTTTCCCTTGACAAAGCACAATGTATAGTTATATAATCTAAGTGCTGATTTTTCTTGATCAACGATGACAGGGCATTTCAGAACATCAGCCGACCTGCACATTCACCTTTGCAGGATATAGCACAGGCTGAGCATAGCGGTTTTACCGTTGAGAAGAGATTGGGCATTTTACAATTACATATATATGATTGATTATTAACCGGCAGAACATTAATTGCCACTTTGAACCGATAAGTTTACGAAAGCAAACTTCCTTTTACATATATATGTATATAAAAAGTCCGCTGAATAATTTTTGTGATTAACAGGAAAGGGTGATCATTAATGGAACAGACAGTCAGAGAGAACAACAAGACTCTGTATTCTCCGAAGTTTGAACATGATAACTGCGGTATCGGAGCTGTTGTTAATATTAAGGGTATCAAGTCACACGACACCGTGGCAAACGCTCTGACAATTGTTGAAACTCTCGAACACAGAGCAGGTAAGGATGCCGAAGGCAAAACAGGTGACGGCGTAGGTATTCTTCTCCAGATTTCGCACAAATTTTTTAAGAAGGCAGCTGCTGAAATCGGCATTAAGCTCGGTTCCGAAAGAGATTACGCTGTAGGTATGTTCTTCTTCCCTCAGAATGAGCTTGCAAGAAATCAGGCAAAGAAGATGTTTGAAATCATTGCAGAAAAAGAAGGTCTTACAGTTCTCGGTTGGAGAAATGTTCCTTCAAAGCCCGAGGTCCTCGGTCACAGAGCTGTTGAATGTATGCCTGCAATTATGCAGTGCTTTATCAAAAGACCTCACGGTGTAAAAAGAGGTCTCCCGTTCGACAGAAAGCTCTATGTTGCAAGAAGAGTTTTTGAACAAAGTAATGAAGACACATATGTAGTTTCACTTTCAAGCAGAACTATTGTATATAAAGGTATGTTCCTTGTCGGCGATCTCCGTAACTTCTTCCTTGATCTTCAGGACGATGATTACGAGTCTGCAATCGCTATGGTTCACTCCCGTTTTTCAACCAACACAAATCCAAGCTGGCAGAGAGCTCATCCTAACAGAATGATTGTTCACAACGGTGAAATCAACACAATCAGAGGCAACGCTGACAAGATGCTTGCCCGTGAGGAAACAATGCGTTCGGAGCATCTCAAGGGCGACCTTGACAAGGTTATTCCTGTTGTAAACACAGAGGGTTCAGACTCTGCAATGCTTGATAACACACTTGAATTTCTCGTAATGAGCGGCATGGAGCTTCCTCTTGCCGTTATGATTACAATTCCGGAGCCGTGGGATAATAACGGCACAATGAGCCAGAAGAAAAAGGACTTCTATCAGTATTATGCAACAATGATGGAGCCGTGGGACGGTCCTGCATCAATCCTTTTCTCTGACGGTGACATTATGGGTGCGGTTCTTGACCGTAACGGTCTGCGTCCGTCAAGATATTACATCACGAATGACGGCAACCTCATTCTTTCATCGGAAGTCGGCGCACTTCCTATTGATCCCGCAAAGATTGTTACAAAGGAAAGACTTCGCCCGGGCAAAATGCTTCTTGTCGATACGGTTCAGGGCAGACTCATTGATGACGATGAACTCAAAGAGTATTATGCGTCAAAACAGCCTTACGGCGAATGGCTCGACAGTAATCTTGTTTGTCTTAAAGACCTCAAAATTCCTAATATGAAGGTTGAGGAGCATTCATATAAAGAAAGGCAAAAACTCCAGAAGGCTTTCGGATATACCTACGAAGATGTTATGACATCAATCCTTCCTATGGCAAAAAACGGCACAGAGTCAATTGCCGCAATGGGTACAGACAGTCCGCTTGCAGTTCTTTCAAAAGAACCGCAGCCGCTTTTCAACTACTTCAAACAGCTCTTTGCACAGGTTACAAACCCGCCGATTGACGCAATCCGTGAGGAAGTTGTAACATCAACAACAATTTATATCGGCGAGGACGGCAACATCCTTGAGGAGCGTCCCGAAAACTGCAAGGTTATGAAGATTCACAACCCGATTCTTACATCAACCGATATTCTCAAAATCAAGAATATGCACATTCCGGGCTTTAAGGTTGCGGTTATCCCGATTCTCTACTACAAGAACACAAGACTTTCAAAGGCTGTTAAGCGACTTTTCATTGAAGCTGACAAGGCTTACAATGACGGTGCAAATATTCTTATCCTCTCCGACAGAGGAGTTGACGAAAACCATCTTGCAATTCCGTCACTTCTTGCAGTATCCGCTCTTCATCAGCACCTTGTTGCAACAAAGAAGAGAACCTCACTTGCAATGATACTTGAAAGCGGTGAGCCGAGAGAAGTTCATCATTTTGCAACACTTCTCGGCTACGGTGCAAGTGCAATCAACCCGTATCTTGCACATGAATCGATCAAACAGTTGATCGATACAGATATGCTTCAGAAAGATTATTATGCAGCTGTTGAAGATTATACAAATGCAATCCTTCATGGAATCGTTAAGATCGCATCTAAGATGGGTATTTCAACATTACAGTCTTATCAGGGATCACAGATCTTTGAAGCAATTGGTATCAATTCTGATGTGATCGAAAAATATTTTACAAATACAGTCAGCAGAGTTGAAGGTATTTCCTTAAAAGACTTAGAAGCAGATGTAGATGCAAGACATGGAGCAGCGTTCGATCCATTGGGATTAGAAAATGATCTGACACTGGAAAGTGCAGGAAGTCACAAATATAGAAGTGGAAAAGAACAGCATCTATACAATCCACAGACGATCCATACACTTCAGGTTGCAACAAGAACAGGAAGTTATGATCTGTTTAAACAATATACCGATATGATCGATAAGGAATTAGAACCAGGAAACTTAAGAGGTTTAATGGAATTTGATTATCCAGAAAAGGGTATTCCAATTGAGGAAGTAGAAAGCGTTGACTCTATCGTTAAACGTTTCAAGACAGGAGCGATGTCTTACGGATCTATTTCTGGAGAAGCACATGAGACACTGGCAATTGCCATGAATAAATTAGG
>OHQO01000462.1_pt1 | contig 21045 bp, 17 predicted proteins | sample 1578051 | NCBI WGS metagenome assembly OHQO01 (sample SAMEA3879592, study PRJEB24766) | human gut metagenome | biome: human-associated habitat; feature: feces | place: USA | collected 1985/1987 | reverse complement strand
TCGCAGAGCAGCGGGATGTGGAAGAACGCGGGCGGCGGAAAGCCGAATAGCCGGTGCAGCCAGATCTGGCGCGGCGTACTGCCGATGAGATCGTGCCCGCGCACGACCTCGGTCACGCCGGACAGGCCGTCATCCACCACGACCGCCAGCTGATACGCGAACACGCCGTCCGACCGCCGGATGATAAAGTCGCCGCACTCCTCGGTGATGGTTCGCTCGGGCACGCGCACGCGCGTTGCAGGCGCACGCTTTCTGCGCTTTTCGGCCACTTGCTCGGGTGTTAAATCGCGGCAGGTTCCGGCGTAGACCACCCTGCCGTCCGACAGGTGCGGCGCGCTTGCGGCGTGCAGCTCGGCGCGGCTGCAAAAACAGGGATAAATTAAATTTTGGGCGGACAGTTTTTCAAAAAACTCTTTATAAATTCCGCTGCGGCGGCTTTGGTAAAATTCATCCGGCGCTTTGCCGGGAAAGGCACCGCTGTACCAGTCGAGCCCCAGCCACAGAAGGTCATCCATTAAAAGGCGCGCTTTTTCTTCCGTGCAGCGCGAAGTGTCGAGATCTTCAATGCGCAGGAGCATGCTGCCGTTTTGCGCGCGTGCACTCAGCCAGGCCAAAAGTGCGCAGAATATATTGCCGAGGTGCATTCTGCCGCTGGGTGAAGGGGCGAAACGCCCGCAGATTTTAGCGTCAGCCATTGTGTCAGCTCCTTTTTGTTTTAATTATATTCATTGTAACATTGATCAAACTAATTTTACAGGTTTTTTGCAGCTTACTTTTACTTTGCTTTTTTGCCTTTTTGCTGTAAAATATAATTATGTGGGCGTATGCCCGTTGATATAAGGAGGAATATTTTGGTAAGAAAAACTTCTGAAATGGTAGAAGCCGGTATTTTGGCGGCTATTGCCGTTTTGTTTGCTATACTCGGCACTTATCTGCCGGTGCTTGGCGTTATTTTTAATTTTCTGTGGGCAGTTCCGGTAGCGGTTTGCGGCATGCGCAACGGCCTGCGCTGGAGTATAATGACTTTAATTGTAGCGGGCGCGGTTATAGGTTCGCTTCTCGGGCCGGTGCAGGCTCTTTCCGTAATGGCCATGTTCGGCCTTTTGGGGCTGGCGCTGGGCGAGTGCATGTACCGCGGTTACACGCCTGCCAAAACTCTGGTATATAGTTCTGCGGCAACCTTTGTTTCCATTTTATTAAGCATGGGGCTGGCGATGCTTGTAATGGGCACCAATCCCGTGGATATAATGTTCAGCGGCCTTGAAGAAGCCTTAAATGAAACTCAGGGTTATTACAGGGCTGCCGGAATGAGTGAGGAGCAAATTGCAGCGGCTGTGCAGTCCAATAAAGATATGATTGAGCTTATCCGCTTAATCCTGCCCGGCTCGCTTATTGTATGTTCGCCGATAATTGCTTTTGCCAATTATATGGGCTCGCGTAAAGTGCTTTCAAAAATGGGCGTTGCTTTTGCGCCCCTGCCGCCGTTTAAAAACTGGCGTGTATCGGAATATTTAATCTGGCCTTTCGCGCTTTCCATGGGCTTTATGGCAACTTATCCGGACGCTCCGAAGCTGGCTTTTGAAATTGCCATCAATATTCAAACCGTAACCAGCGTAGCCTTTTTATTTCAGGGCTGGGCTGTAATTTACTGGTGGCTTGAGAAAAACGGCAAGCCTTTATGGCTGGGAGCAGTAAGCGTAGTGCTGGCATTGTCGGTGCAGTTGGTTTCTACATTTATTGTACTTCTGGGTGCGTTTGAGTCTGTTTTTGACAATCGTAATTTAAAAGAACGCAGCCTGTAAAGGGAGCGGGTAAAATGTTTAACAAAATCTGGAACTTCTGGAATGATATGAAAGTGCCGTTAGGCATCATCGTTGGCTTTACTGTTGTACTGGCCTTTTACGGCTGGTGGTGGCTTGCCGTTGGCCTTGCGGCGATAGGCTGCTTTTACTGGTATGCCAGACGGCAGTTTTACAGCAAAGAAGTGCAGTTTAACGGCTACCTTGATACCATTGTGCGCAATATTGAGCGCACCAGCCATTATGCCGTAAGAAACCTTGACGTGGCTATGGCCGTATTTGGGCAGGACGGCAAATTACAGTGGAAAAACGAGCTGTTTGTGGAATATGCCGGTTTTGCCGGAGTGAAAAATGTAGACGGCAAACGCCCGGAAGAAATTTTTGACCTGCCGGAAAACGCCTTTGACGCTTTAAGCATTAAAGACGGTGAACGCCTGCTTTTAATTAACGGCCGTTATTACCGCCTGCGCCATTGCCGTGTGCTGGCTGGCGAAAGGGCCGGTAAAAAAGAAAGCAAAGGCTACAGCCTGATATTTTATTTAACTGATGTTACGGATTTTGAACTTTTGCGCCAGAAATACGCCAACGAAAAACTCTGCCTTGCTTATGTGCGTTTTGATAATTATGAAGACGTAACCAAAGGCATGGGCGAAAGCACGCGTGCCAATATTTCCGGCGAAGTAAACGAAGTCCTCAGCAAATGGGTCGAAGAAGAAAACGGCTTTATTCTTGCCAACAATAAAGAAAGTTTTCTGGTCGGCATCAACCAGGCTTCTTTGCAGGACTTAATGGAAAAGAAGTTCCCTGTTTTGGATAAGATACATGAAATACAGGTAGGCAATAAAATTACGCCTACTATCAGCGTGGGCATTGCCTGCGACGGCCGCAGCTTGGAAGAAGTAAGCCTTAACGCTGCCAAAGCGCTTGATTTGGCGCTTGGGCGCGGCGGCGACCAGGTTGTTGTGGCAATAGGCGGCAGCTTACAGTTCTTTGGCGGCATTACAACCGTTACGGCAAAAAGCACGCGCGTGCGTGCCCGCATTGTGGCGCATACCGTGCATGAACTGATGGTTTCGGCCGAAAAGGTTTTTGTAATGGGCCATACAATGGAAGATTTCGACGCTATCGGCAGTGCTATCGGCATGGCAAAAATGGCACGCAGCCTTGGTAAGGAAACCTATATCGTTGTAAGCGGGCAGAACGAATCGGTTCGCAAAATTGCCGAAACGCTGCGCAGCAACGATATGAAACTGATGGATGAAGACGATGTTTATGCGGATATTATGGTAGAGGAAGAAGAAGCGCTGAAGCATATTTCGCCCAAGTCGCTTTTGGTTCTGGTTGACCATCACCGCAAAATGCTCTGTGCCAGCCAGAAGGTGCTGGACGCTATTCCGTGGCGCATTATTATTGACCATCACCGCCGTGCGGAAGACGCCATTAAAAATACTACGCTGCAATATATGGAACCGTCGTCGTCATCTACAAGCGAACTGGTAACGGAGCTTGTGGGCTATTTTAACGACAGGCTGGAATTTACCAAAGGCGAGGCAACTGCGCTTTATGCCGGTATTGTTGTTGATACCAAAAACTTTGCCGTGCAGACCGGCGAGCGTACCTTTGAAGCGGCAGCACTTCTGCGCCGCAGCGGTGCCGACCCGAATATGGTGCGCCAGCTGTTTAAGGATGACCTTGATTCCGTACAGGTTAAATCGCGCCTGGTGGCAGAAGCCGAAATGCCGGAGCCGGGTATGGTAATTTCTGTTTACGAAAATGCGCCGAAAGAAGTTAAATCGTCTGTTATTGCGGCTCAGGCAGCCGATACAATGATTAATATTACAGGCGTTTGCATGAGCGTTGTTATAACCGAATATTCCGTTGATGGTTCTTTGGGCGTAAGCGCCCGCAGCGACGGTACCGTTAACGTACAGATTATTATGGAAGAACTGGGCGGCGGCGGACATCAGACAGTAGCCGGCGTACAGCTTAAAAATATCAGTGTTGAAGAAGTAAAAAAACAAATTATCGCGTTAGCGAAAAAACAGTTAGAGGAGAATGATAATAATGAAAGTGATTCTGCTGCAGGACGTTAAAAATTTAGGCAAAAAAGGCGATATTGTAGAAACCGCGGAAGGCTATGGCCGCAACTACCTGCTGCCGCGCAAAATGGCAAAGGAAGCCAACGCAGCCAACTTAAACCAGGCTAAAAAAGACCAGGCAACGCAGGCACACCGTGCCGCGCAGCGTAAGGATGAAGCTGTAATGCTTGCTGCACAGCTGAAAAAAGTACATGTAGTTGTTAAAGTGCGCGTGGGCGAAAACGGCAAAATGTTTGGCAGCGTAACCAGCAAAGACGTTGCCGAAGCCTTAATTGAACAGACAAAACTTGATATTGACCGCCGCAAGGTAGAACTGAAGGGCGCTGTAAAAGGCATTGGCGAATACACCGCCGTTGCCAAACTGCACCCGGAAATTTCTGCCGAGTTTGCCGTAACCGTAGCGGCAGAATAAGGCATTTGCCATGATTGACAGAGTACCACCGCAGAACATAGAGGCGGAACAGGCAGTTTTGGGCGCAATGCTGCTTGAAAGGGAAGCCATTGCCAAAGTAATGGAAAAACTGCGCGCCGAAGATTTTTACCGCGAGGCGCATAAGGTTATTTTTAACGCCATGCTGGAACTTTATAACCGCAATGAAGCAGTCGATTTGGTAACGGTAACCGAGGTTTTGAAAAAGAACGGCAAGTTGGAAGATGTTGGCGGCATTGCTTATGTTACTTCGCTGGCCAATTCCGTGCCGACGGCCGCCAATGTGGTTTATCACGCCGGTATTGTCGAAGAAAAATCCATTCTGCGCCAGCTGGTGCGTTCCGCTACGGAAATTGCGGAACTTGGCTACGAAGGCAGCGAAGATGTAAGCGATATTATTGACAGCGCCGAAAAGAAAATACTTGATATTTCCAACCGCAAAAAGGATACTGACTTTGTGCCGATTAACAACATTGTTATGGATTCCTTTAAGGATTTGGAAGCATTAATGAATAACAAGAACGGCTTAACAGGCCTGCCGACCGGTTTTGTTGATTTTGACAACCTTACCAGCGGTCTGCACGGCAGTGACTTTATTATTCTGGCGGCACGCCCTTCAATGGGTAAAACGGCATTATCGCTGAACATTGTGCAGAACGTTGCCATCCGCAGCGGCAAGCAGACGGACGGCAAGCCGAAAGTAGTTGCCTTTTTCAGTTTGGAAATGAGCAAGGAGCAGCTTGTGCAGCGTATGCTCTGCGCTGAAGCAAATATTGATTCGCAGCGTCTGCGTATTGGCGAACTGCGTGATGAGGACTGGATTCAGCTTATACAGACAGCCGATTCTTTAAGCGCCGCGCAGATTTATATCGACGATACGGCAGGCATAACGGCAATGGAAATGCGCAGCCGTGCGCGCCGTTTAAAAGCGGAGCACGGGCTTGATTTAATTGTTGTCGACTACTTGCAGTTAATGCAGGGCAGCGGCAAGCGTAATTTAAGTGGCGATCGCCAGCAGGAAGTTTCCGAAATTTCCCGTTCGCTGAAAGCACTGGCGCGTGAACTGAATGTGCCGATTATCGCACTGTCACAGCTCAGCCGCAGCGTGGAATCGCGCCAGGTAAAACGCCCGATGCTTTCTGACCTGCGCGAATCAGGCTCTTTGGAACAGGACGCCGATATTGTAATGTTCCTGTACCGCGAAGACTACTATAACCCTGAAACCGAAAATAAAAACATAACGGAACTTATCGTCGCCAAGCACCGCAACGGCCCGGTTGGCACGGTAAACCTGTTCTTCCACAAGCAATTTACCAAGTTTGTAAGCCTTGCTAAAAGGGAAGAATAAAAAGCATAAAAAAACTCCCGTACATTATGTGCGGGAGTTTTTGCATACACAAACAAAGGCAGCATATTATATGCTGCCTTTAAAATTAGATTTTGGTGGAGACGAAGGGGATTGAACCCTCGGCCTTACGGATGCGAACCGTACGCTCTCCCAGCTGAGCTACGTCCCCATACAAATTAAGTATAGCACTTTGCATTTGCAGGTACAATATAAAATTTAAAATTCTGCTTTGGCGGTTGTTTTTTGCTGGCGGTGTTTTGCCGCTTCGAGCAGTGCTGCACGTTCGTTGGGCAAATGGCCGCTGCGGACACGTTCCAGGAGATATTTTAAAAATGTGCCTGTTTCCGCGCCGTCCGTTATAATTTGCGCAAGGTCTGCTCCGTTTACGGCAAGGTCGGCAGTATGCACCGGCATTTTATTGCGGGCAATTTCTATCACTGCATCTGCTAGTTCGCGCCCTTCTGCCATCAGCTGTGGGTTGTTGCCGGCGTGCGTTGCGCCCATATCTGCCAAAAACACTTCTTGCAGCTGAGTAAAGGCTTCCGTTAAGTCTTTGGAGGTACGGAATTCGCCGCCGGCGGCTTCAGCGCGTACCCAGCGCGTCAGCGTGCGTTCTTTGGTAAACATCATTGGTGCAAAGCGCATGTGGCGCGATACCAGCCATACAACGCGCTTGGCAAAATCTTTGGGGTAGCGCAGGCGCGTCATTACGTCCTGCGCCATAACTGCGCTTAACGCTTCGTGCCCGTGGTCACTTGGCGAACCGTCCGGGTGGGTGCCGCGGATGCCGGGCATACCTTTGCCGAGGTCGTGCAGCAGCATGGCCCAGCGGATTGTTAAATCGCGCGGGCTGTTATCAACTGCTTTTAATGTATGCTCCCAGGCATTGTAACAGTGAAAGCGCCTGTTTTGCGGCAGCCCTTCCAGGTGGCGCAGTTCCGGCAGAATGTCAATTTCATGATATGCGCCGTTTTCTTTTACGCGGCATTTGGCGTCTGTCAGCCCTGTTGCCATCAGCAGCATCAGGCCTTTGCCTGCATATTTGCCCGTAAGCAGTTTGTCAAGTTCGGTGCGCACGCGTTCAAGCGATAAACCGGCGCAGTTTCCGGTGGGAAAACTGAAATTGCGCGACATATAGTAAGGCGTGTTTTCTTCGCCAAAGGGAGGTAGCACGCCGCTTTCCTGCACATAGTCAAAGCCAAGCTGGGCAACAAAACGGCAGGCGCGCAGCATACGCAGTGCGTCTTCGCTGTAACGCTGCCCGGCGTCGCCTACGGTGCGCAGAATGTGGTTCTGTAAATCTTCCATGCCGTTATGGTAGTCGTATATTCTGCCGTTAATATCCATCACCATGGCGTTAACGGTAAAATCGCGGCGGCACAAATCATCGCGCAGCGACTTGCTGAACCACACTTTTTCCGGCTTGTGCGCATCGCTGCCGTAACTTTCGCCGCGGAAGGTGGTTATCTCAACCTTGTGGCCTTCGGGAGTGGCAACAATGCAGCCAAAGTTCTGCCCCAGGTTATCCACCGTTTTAATGCCGTGCGCATGGCAAACAGCGACAGTTTCTTCCGGCAGGGCGCTTGTAGTAACGTCAAAATCGCCGGGCGGGCGGCCCAAAAGCAAATCGCGCACAGCGCCGCCAGCCAGATAAGCTTCGTAACCGGCCTGGGCCAGAATATTTAAAACTGTAATTGCATATTGCGGGATTGGGTATTTCATAGCGTAATTTCCTGACAGGATTAAAATTTTTATGTTTGCTAAACCGAAACCAAGCGGCACAGCTGCTTGCGCTTGTATCGGCGCTTTGCCGCTTTTTACGGCTTTTATAAGGCAATAATAACACATTTTTACAGCGTTTTAAAGAACAAAATTGCACATTTTTACATGATTGGGGGTGGTTTTTGTTTTTATATTAATATTTTACATTGATATGAAAACGCAGTTATAATCGTAGAAAATTGCTTAATATGTTATAATTATACTGATTAAAAGTATTTCACCTTTGGAGGGTATTACATGAATAAACAGCAATTAGCATCTAAAATTTGGGAATCTGCCAATAAAATGCGTTCTAAAATCGAAGCAAACGAGTACAAAGATTATATTTTAGGCTTTATTTTTTATAAATTCTTATAAGATAAAGAAGTAAAATATTTAAAAGAAAACGACTGGACTGATGAATATTTACCAATGCTTGATGAAAGCGATACTGAAACTGTAACCACAGTTCAGAAAAATATTGGTTATTTTATTCCTTATAAACATCTTTTTTCAACCTGGCTGGAAAAAGGCAACGACTTTACTGCTGACGATGTGACCGTAGCTTTATCGTCTTTTTGATTGTAGAATAGGTAAGTTCTCTGCATATAATGAATGCGAAGGTTCTCATGAATACGATAATTTTAGTAATGTTGTTGATTTTAATGTATACAAAATGCTAGCAACGCCTGCTATTGTGAGTATTGCGGAAAGCCAACGATTCTCCTTAATGAAAAATTATTAAAGTCGGATACAGAGGTGTAAGCTTAAAAAAGGAACAACTTTTTTGATGATAAAAATTAGAATTGAGGTGAACAAACGTGGCAAAAAAGAATGATGATTTTTTTGTGGAAAAGAAACCTTGGTCTAAGGTAAAAGATGAATTGCTAGGGTGTTATTTGAAACCTTATGTGGCTAAAATTTTATATACTCGTAAACCTTTAGCATATGTGGATTGCTTTGCAGGCAAGGGCAAGTTTGATGATGGAAATCCCGGTTCACCTCTTATTGCGCTTGATATTTTTAAGAAGGGTCTTGCTATTACGAGGTTGGATGGTAAGGCACAAATTAGAGCTGCATTTATAGATTTAAACTATGCCTCTGATCTGGAGATAAATTTGAGATCCTATAAAGGGGTAACAATCGTTTCTGGAGCATATGAGGACACTATAGAGGAACTATTAAAGTCCCAAATAGGGTGCAATATATTTCTATATATTGATCCATACGGGATAAAAGCGCTGGATTGTACAAAATTTGATGCCTTTGCGAATGGTCGGTTTAACTCCATTGAACTGCTTATTAACATGAACTCTTTCGGCTTTATACGAGAGGCTTGTAATGCTATGGGAACAAAGTTCAAGATTGATGACAGCGGCTTTTTTGATGACCTTGTTGAGTATGATCCTACTATTTTGGATGCGACAGATAAATCGATAGAAGCCCTGAATCGCATTGCTGGGGGCGATTACTGGAAGGACATTATCGTACGATATAAAAACGGTGAGATTGATGGATATAAGGCGGAGGAATATTTCTCAGAACAGTATTGTCAGCGCTTGGGTAAGAGTTATAAATATGTTTTGAATATGCCAATACGCATTCAACAAAATCAACATCCCAAATATCGAATGATTCATGCGACAAATCATCCTGATGGGTGTGTTTTAATGGCAGACAATATTTGCAATCGTTGGGAACTTTTAAAGAACATCCAAAACAGCGGGCAATTAACTTTGTTCCAAGAGACTCTTAATAAACAGATTATTGATGAAGCAAAAATAACCGAGTATGTTGTAGGGCATTTTTCTCAATGTTGTGGCTGGATTTCCCTTACAGAGGCACAGGCAGTATTTTTTGTGAAATATGGTGCAATATGTAAAAGCGGAGATATTGCTAAGGTTTTGAAAAAGTTAGAGAAAGAAATGCGACTTGAAGTTATGCGAAGTCCGAGTATAACGGAAAAGGGAAAGCCGTCGACCTTTATGACGGAAGGTCATGGTAAGACTGTATTAGTAAAGTGGGTGAAATGATGAAAGTGGCAGGATACATAGAAAGAAAGAGTATGCTCTATCAAACGGGTGTCGAGTACGGAGATTATACGATGAATCATGTACTCGGTTGTTCGCATGGGTGTAAATATCCCTGCTATGCCTTTTTAATCAAAAGGCGGTTCGGTAAAGTCAAGACGTATGAAGAGTGGTGCCGTCCTTTTCTTGTATCTAACACCCTTGAACTGCTTGATAAAGAAATACCCAGATTGAAAGATAGAATACAATCTGTACAGCTTTGTTTTACTACCGATCCGTTTATGTACGGTTATCCAGAAATCAAGGAGATGAGCCTTGCCGCTATACGAAAGTTGAATGAAGAGCATATAAAATGTTGTATCCTAACAAAAGGACTGCTGCCGATTGAACTGAAGGACTTGTACAGTGAAAATGAATATGGTATTACGCTTATTTCTCTTGACGAGGACTATCGTGAAAGAATAGAGCCTGGTGCAGCATCGTATGCAGACAGGCTTGCTGCGTTAAAAGCATTGCATGATGCAGGGTGTAAGACATGGGTGAGTATTGAACCATATCCCACTCCGAACTTGATAGACCAGAACCTTAGCGATATTCTTGAGGTTGTCAATTTTGCGGACAGGATTATTTTTGGCAGGACAAACTACAATAAGATAGTTTCTGCCTATAGGGAGAATAAGCACTTTTATAACGAATGTGCGAAAAAGGTTATTGCCTTTTGCGAAAAGCAAGGCATCAGTTATCATATAAAAGATAAAACGCAAACGAAAGAATGAGATTAGCAGCGAGGCGTTTTTACAAAGACATATTGCAGAAAAAATGGAATGATAGAGGTACGGAGTGGAAATATAGTTAAATGATAGGCGACGTAATATCTGTAAAAAAGATGAAGGGCTTAAAACGGTAATTAACGCGATAGGTTTGATAGAGATAAGAGAATATATAGACAAATGTAGTTTTTTAGCATGCGAGGTTGTATGACAAATGTTGTCAAATAAAGTTGTTGGTATAATAGTTTTACGATTAAACCATTTATGTGAAGCGTATATAATACTTAAAAAATAAAAAAGCTGCCATTAGACCAACTGAAATCCACTGACATTTCTACATCAAGAGTCCAATATATTAATATCATGACGGAGATACCGGTAAGAGATCCATCTTTTTTAGAGATAATATCGTATATGGATGATATAGACGCTATAAATTACCTACAAACTATTAGAGGTATTAGTAGTTGGTTAGCAAAGATGTGTTTGCTATTCGTATTACAACAAGATGATGTTTTTCCATATGAAGATGGTGTATTTCTTCAGTATTTCAAGTGGCTTTAAGTGACGGAAGATGTATCAAGAAAATCAGTAATAAATATTTGAAAAAAGTTGGTCTATATTTATTCGGTGCAGTAAGATATGTGTACCGTGTATTAGATGCAGGATATACTAAAATTCCATATAAAAATTTCAGGAGAATATAATAAATGAAACAACTAAGTATATTTGATTATGAGTACAAGGAGAGTAGCTTTAGCGAAATCTGTGAGTCATTAGGTATTGATGGAAATGCTCCGGCATGGCCAGATGCATTCGGAAAACAACTAACTCAATATTTAGAAAACAATAAGATTCCTAGTATTAGAACATTAAGTCTATTTTCTGGGGCAGGAGGACTTGATATAGGCTTCTCTGATGTTGGATTCGAAATCATCGAGTCTGTTGAAATTGAAAGTAAGTTTTGTGATACACTGATTTTAAACTCAGGAAAGGGTAAACAGTTTAAAGAGGCAAAGGTTAACTGTATTGATATTAGAGAGTATACAGGCGAAAATATTGGAAAGATAGACTTTATTATTGGTGGTCCTCCCTGCCAAACATTCAGTGCGGCAGGAAGAAGGGCTAATGGTGTACTTGGTACAACGGATGATCGAGGCGTCTTATTTCGAGAATATGTTAGACTCTTGGAAAAACTAAAGCCAATCGGATTCCTTTTTGAAAATGTTTATGGGCTTGTAGGCGCACAAGGAGGAAAGGCTTGGAGAGAAATTAAAAATAGCTTTTTAGATTCGGGATATAAGCTCTTCTATAGAATAATAGATGCGGCAGATTATGGCGTTCCTCAGCATAGAGAAAGACTAATTATTGTAGGTCTTAAAGAAGGTGTGTTCTCATTTCCAAGACCAACCCATGGACCTGACTCTTTGGATAAGCAGCCATTTTACAATGCCGAAACCGCAATAGAAGGTGTTGAATTAACCAGAGATGAATCTGCTTCAGGAATTGGTGGTCGATATGGAAATTTGTTATATAATATTCCTCCTGGATTAAACTATAGCTTTTATACAGAGAAAATGGGACATCCGAAACCTGTATTTGCATGGAGATCAAAGTTTTCGGATTTTCTATATAAGGCCGATCCCAATGAACCCGTTCGAACAATAAAGGCATCAGGTGGAGCATATACAGGACCGTTTCATTGGGATAACAGATTCTTTACTTACGCAGAATACAAGAGGCTTCAAACATTCCCTGATAAATATGAAATCAGCGGAGCAAAGCCGACTGCTATTAAGCAAATAGGTAATTCTGTTCCTCCTCAGATGGCACGAATAATGGCGATCGCTATACGTCAACAAGTGTTTAATACAGAGTTCCCTTTTTCATTACCATTATTGACCGATGGAGAAAAACTTACCTTTAGGAAAAGAAAAAGGGAACTTACAGCAGTTTATAGAAAAAAGGCTGAGATAGCCATTGAGTCAATAAAACAAGAAAAGCAAATGCTGCCAGATTCAAGAACATACTTCTGCTTAATGGATAACAACTTTGACTATAAGATAAAAGCAGAAAAAGAAGCAAAATACCGGGTTGATGTTGAATGGGCAAGTGATTTAGTGATTAAAATTACTGATATATCAGTATCAACGCCTAAAAAAGACGCTTCAATTACGATTGTACCTCGAAATGGCAACTGGAATGTTGGCGTGTCAAAGGCAGTAATTATTATTCATTCTGATAGCGAGGATAGTTTTACAGTAGGGTGGAAAGCCTTTGAACAAGAATTGATTGATAATGCAATTAAAGCCGACATCGTCCAGCTAAATGGTTACTATCAGTATAGTCCAAAATTGCAATGCAGATATGAATGCAGAAATCCAGAGCCATTTGATGCTGTATTACAAGATGTTGTTGGTGGAGATTGCGTTGGAATGCTTCTATCTACATGTACTCTTGCCGATAGGTGGAATGTAAATCAAGATGCAATTTTAGAAGTTGCCGAAAAACTCAGACTTTATGGATATGAGATTAGAAATCATAATACTAATCCTCAAATACCAGATGGGGAATGGCTTTTGCCATATGCTTTTCCTACACTGACTAAATTAAGTGTACAACTTAGAAAGAAGGTAAGAAAATGAATAACAATGAAAATAAAAAGAATGAGATTCATCTTGATGTGTACGGTGATCGCTCAGAATTGCATTTGGAAGATCGAATAATGGTGTATAAAGAAGGTTTCCAAAATGCAGAAACACAGCGACGTTATGAACTGATTAACTCAACATTATCTGCGGGATTTTTAGAACGCAAGATAGAGCTTCTTGAAGATGAAAATTTTGAAAGACTTTCAGATGAAAACAAGAAACTTCTTCGAGATTTAGTAGATGGTATAACAAGTGAAGTTGGTCGCGCTTTAGTTGGAGTTGCTTTTCTTCAACTTGCTATAAAGGCCATTGTTCCCGACCAAAGTATTCGTCTACATAAAGGCACAACGAGAAGAGGAAGTTTTTCTTGGGTTGATGGAATTTCAATGAGAACTATTGATTCCTCGTATATTACGCCGTTTTTGAGACAATATGGGTTATTAAATGTTAATAAATATGGTGTTTTTATGACGAGAAGTCTTGCTGAAAATTATCCGTATTCAAAATTATATAAAGCTGAAATGCGCGGACCATTTAATGAGTGGATAAATATTGTTGATGCTCTTGAAGATAACAGCATGCCTGCTGAACTTAGTTTAAGCTATCTTTTAGCCTTGCTTAAAAATAGATCTGATGCTTTTCAGAATAAGGCCGATGAAGCTGTAGCATTAGTAGCCAATCATAAAAAAGATACATTTGAGCGTATTGAGGAGATGTTGATTCAGTTTTTTAATGAGACAGGATACTCAGCCCGTGCATTTGAAGTAGTAATGCATGGCTTTATGCAAGCTTTACAGGATTTACATCTTTTGGGAGATTATCAACTGGTTCCTATGTCGCAAATGCGTTCTGCAAATAAAAAGCATGGAAATATTGGAGATATTGAACTGAAAGATGGACATGTCATTGTTGAATCGTGGGATGCCAAGTATGGAAAACCGTATTTACGCGATGAATTAGAGGAACTTGATGACAAAATTCTTGCTTCTCCTGGAGTTAAAATCGCCGGCTTTGTTGTTGATAGAGAACCAGATAGAAGGGATGAAATCATGAGACGAGTTAAAGAAATCGCAAGTATCTCTGGTGTCGATATTAACATTCTTTCATTCAAGGAGTGGATAAGTTGGCAAATAGATAGATGTGTACCTTCCCAGTTGAACTCAATTGGATATCATTGGCTTTTGGCCGTAGTAGAATCATTCGGACAAAAAAGAGGCGATATCGCACCCATTGATGAGCCTTGCGAGGCATGGATTGACGATTTAATCGCGATTCTAAAGTAAACGTGGTGGGACATATGGTAGCGGTATGGATATAGGATTTGAAATAGCTGTAGCAAAATTATTTTAGCAAATGAAATTGATAGTAAGGCGGCTGCACATAATTCAGGAATTGGAAAATAAAGATGTTGATTTGGTAATGCGTTCTATTGCCGGATTAGGATAATATTTTATTGCTCACGCTGATGGTTTTTATTTATGTCAATAACGCATACAAAAAGGGCATTAGTTATAAAAACTAATGCCCTGATTTTTTAGGTGTTCACTCAAAATCCATGCCGTCGTTGCGCAGGCGGTATTCGACGTTGATGCCGAAGTATTCCCACAGCACTTCTTTCAGGTCGGCGCCGTTTTTGATTTTGTAGCGGTATTTTACTTTGCCGCCGAGGTAAAATTTTAAAAAGTTGCCGCGGATGGTGATGTTGCAGTCCTCGCGGAAGATGGAAAGTTCTTTTTCTTTATTGAAAGGTGAATCGGGGTGTGCGTCGCACCAGAAGGACGGAAAAACGTAGTCTTTTTCAAGCTGCGGTTCTTCGGTAAAGCCCAGCATGCGTTTCCACGGTTTGCCCTTTTCTTTTTGCCACAGCAGCCAGCCCCAAAAGTCGTCGCGCGTAAATTTGTACTGGCTGATGCCGTCGCTCTGCACGCGGTTTTCTTCCAAAAGCAGCGGTATGCGCGGGCTTTCGCTGTTGACGCCGACGTCTGTAATATAACGCTTGCCGTTAATTGTTACGCACATGTTGCGGTGCTGGCGCATCTGGTACACGTTTATTTTATTAATAAAGCGCCCGGCGAAGCTGACAAAATTAAAGCCCAGCGATTCGAGCAGCCAGGCGTACAGCCCGTTCAGCTCAAAGCAAATGCCGCCGCGGTTGTGCAGGATGAGTTTATTAAACATGTCCTCGCGCTTCAGCGACGTTATTTTGCTGTTAAGGCAGTCAAAATTATCGTAGGGAATGTATTTTAAATGCGCGTCATGCAGTTTCTGCAGTGTTGCTAAATCAGCCCTGGGCGTAAAATTTTCCAGCTGCAGCTTATGCAGGTACTGCTTTATTTGTTCTTTGGTCATTGGTTTAGAGCGCAGTTTCATAGGCTTCATCTCCAATCGGCTTTCCTATATTTATTGTAGCATGGCAGAAGTTTAATTAAAATGTTTTTGTTATTATTATGGTAAAATATAAGGCAGCGGAGGTGTAAAATGGTAATTTTAATAGGCGGAGCAGGGCATACCGGCAAAACTTTGCTGGCTCAGAACCTGCTTGAAAAGTATAAAATAAATTATCTTTCGATAGACCATTTAAAAATGGGGCTGATACGGAGCGGAAATACCAGTTTAACGCCGGAGGATGACGCTGAATTAGTGCCGTATTTATGGAACATTGTGAAAGAAATAATAAAAACGGTTATTGAAAACGGACAAAACCTTGTTATTGAAGGCTGCTATATTCCGTTTGACTGGCGCAAGAGTTTTGAAAGCAGATATTTAAAAGAGATTGACTATTATTGCTTAATAATGAGCGAAAGGTATATTAAAAATAATTTTGAAAAAATCTGCGTCAATGCGGATGTTATAGAACGCCGTGCGGCAGACAGCTGTAATGAGGAAGATATGCTGGCAGAAAATGCGTCTAATTTACGTTTGTGCCGTGAATATGGCTGCAAGTATATTCTAATTGACGGAAATTATGACGCAGTACAAATTGCCGCGCAGATTAAAATGCTTTAATTAGGCGGCGTGCTGTGATAAAATATAAAGATAACATGGGTTAATATGCCTTGGAGGTTGTTTTGCAGAACAGGATGCCGCTTGTTGAAGCGATGCTGAAATATAAAAACGAAAAGGTTTATCCCTTCCATACGCCCGGGCACAAGGGCGGCCGCGGCATGGAGCAGGTTTTGCGCGCGGAGCTTGGCGCTGGCGCTGTGGCGATGGATGTTTCGCTGATGAGCGAGCTGGACGATATCCACGCGCCGGCGGGCTGCCTTAAAGAGGCGCAGGATTTGGCGGCACAGCTGTACGGCAGCGACCGTTGCTTTTTTGCCGTCAACGGTACGACGGGGGCAATTCACGCTATGCTGATGGCGGCGTGCCGTGCGGGCAGCAAGGTGCTTGTTCCGCGCAATGCGCACCGCAGTGTGGCTGGGGCTTTGCTGCTTGCCAATTTAGAGCCGGTGTTTGTAATGCCGCAGTACGACGCTGTTTTTGGCATTAACACGCAGATTACGCCGCAGGCGGTGGAAGAAGCCTTTAGCCGCCACGCGGATATTAAAGCCGTGCTGGTTACAAGCCCCAATTATTACGGGCAGGCGGCGGATTTGGCGGCGATTGCCGAAATTGCGCATACGCACGGTGCGGCGCTGTTGGTTGACGAGGCGCACGGGCCGCACCTGGGATTCAGCAAAAAGCTGCCGCCTTCGGCCTTGCAGTGCGGGGCAGACGCGGCGGCGCAGAGTACGCATAAAATTTTAGGCGCTATGACGCAGTGTTCACTGCTGCACGTTAGGGGTGGGCGCATTGATTTGGCGCGCGCGGCGGAGGTTATGAGCCTTTTGACGACGACGAGCCCCAACTATTTGCTGATGGCTTCGATAGATGCGGCGCGTTACACTTTGGCAACGCAGGGTGCCGCTTTGGCGGATAAAGCGCTGGACGCTGCTGCCCGCTTGCGCAGCGTGCTGGGCGTGTTTGCCGGGCTGCGTCTGCTGGATAATAGCTGCGTGGGGCATAACGGCGTTGCTGGTTTTGACCTGACGAAAGTAACGGTAAACACGGCTGCGTGGGGTTACACCGGTGTGGAAGCAGGCGATGCTTTGCGCCGTGCGGGCGTGGCCGTGGAACTGACTGACGCCTGCAACGTGCTGTTTTTGGTAACATACGCTGATGGCGGCGCGGATTACGATGCCGTTTTAAATAAAATCAAGAATGTATTTGCGGAGATGGAACGCCACAAGCGTGCGCCGCTGCCGGAGCAGGGCGCTTACAAGCTGCCAGGTTTTACCACGGCAATGCCGCTGCGTGCGGCGTTTGACGCATCTACTGAAAGCGTAGCGCTTGACGCTGCCGAAGGCAGAATATCTGCCGAGCAGGTAAGTTTTTACCCGCCGGGCATACCGGTGCTGTGGCCGGGCGAACTTGTTACGGCAGCAGTAATTGACTACTGCCTGCGCATGAAAAAGCTGGGGCTGCCTGTCAGCGGGCCGGCCGATTATACATTAACAGAACTGCGGGTGATTAAATAAATGGCAAAAGGTTATTTTATCAGCCTGGAAGGCGCAGACGGCTGCGGCAAAACCACGCAGCTGGAGCATGTGGCTGAAGAATTGAGAAGGCTTGGGCGTGAAGTTGTATGCACGCGTGAACCGGGCGGTACGAGGCTGGCTGAAAGCCTGCGCGCAATGGTGCTTGACCCGGAACTGATAATGAATGCCCGTACGGAAACGCTTTTATATATTACGGCGCGTGCCGACCATGTTGCGCGGGTAATTAAACCGGCGCTGCTGGCGGGTAAAATTGTACTGTGCGACCGTTTCAGCGATTCTACCGAAGTTTACCAGGGAATTGTACGCGGGCTGCCCTTGCAGGCAATTCACGGCTTAAGCACTTTTGCTTCCGGCGGTTTGGAACCGGATTTAACAATACTGCTTGACGGCGACCCGGACCTTTTGGCGGCAAGGCGTGCTTTGCGTGGCGTTGAAGACCGCTATGAAAATGCCGGGCTGGAATTTCAGAAAAAAGTGCGTGACGGTTTTATGCTGCTGGCAGAAAAATACCCGGAACGCATTTTTAAAATTAATGCTTTGCAGGATGAAGAGAAAGTAACTGCTGAAATTATGCGTGTTATTAATACTACCATTAAAATATGAGGTTAATTATGTGGGATGAAGTGCTGGGACATCAACAGAATAAAGAGTTTTTGCAAAAACTGCTGAAACCCGGTAGCCGCCCGCATGCCCTTTTGTTTTATGGTATGGGCGGCATTGGCAAAAAAATGCTGGCCCTGCATTTTGCAAAAACGTTTTTATGCAAGTCTGCGGCCAAAAAGCCCTGCGGTATTTGCGAGAGCTGCCGCCTGATGGATATTGAAAACAATAGTTTTGCCCATCCGGATTTTTACCTGCTGACGGCAGAAGAAGCAGGCAAGGACATCAAAATCGAGCAGGTTAAGGAAATGGCTAAGCAGGCGGCATTTGCGCCGGTGCTTTCCGAACATAAAGTATGCATTATAGACGATGCCGGGCAGATGACGGCAGAAGCGGCCAACAGTCTTTTAAAACTTCTGGAGGAGCCGCCTCCGGGCTGGCTGTTTATTTTAATTACGCAGCAGGCAGAGCGTCTTTTGCCGACGGTGCTGTCGCGCGTGGTGCGCCTGCGTTTTGATGCGCCGGACAACAGTGCCGTTCAGCAGATACTGAAAGCGAAAGGCATCACTCAAAACACACAGGTACTGGCGGCTCTTGCAGGCGGTTCGCCGGGCAGGGCGTTAAGTTATAATCAGGCAGATATTTTTGCAATCCGCCGTGAGGCGCTGGATTTACTGAAAAAACTGCCGCTGCAAAACCCTTTTGGTTATATTGCGGCGCTGGGCTGGGGCGAAAAATACGACCGCGCGGCTGAGCTGCTTTTAACGGAACAGTTTATTTACCTTCTGCGTGATGTGCTGCTTTTGCAGAGCGGTGCAGGCGGGCAGGTGTACAATACGGATATTATGGCCGGGCTTGACGGCATTGCCGCAGATTGGCCTTTACATACAGCCAGGCAGGGCGTAAACGCTGCGCAGGAAGCCTGGCAGAACATAAATAAAAATGTAAGTGCCAGAAATGTTTTGGAGGCACTGGTTTTGAAACTTGATTTACTGCGGAAGGAGTGAAAATTTTGCTGAAAGTAGTAGGCATTAGGTTTAAAAAAGCAGGTAAAATATATTATTTTGACCCGGTTGATACCGGCGTGGAAGTTGGCGACCATGTAATTGTGGAAACGGTGCGCGGTTTGGAATACGGTACGGTTGTTATCGGCGCGAGAGAGGTTGAGGAAAACAAGCTTGTTTCGCAGCTGAAACCCGTTATGCGCAAAGCGACCGAACAGGACGCGCTGAAGGTGCAGGAAAATAAAGTGCGCGAAAAAGAAGCCTTTAACATCTGCCTGCGCAAAATTGCCAAGCACGGGCTCCCCATGCGGCTGATTGATGTGGAATTTACTTTTGATGTTAACAAGATTATTTTTTATTTCACGGCGGACGGGCGTATTGATTTCCGTGAACTGGTTAAGGATTTGGCGTCCGTATTCCGTACCCGTATTGAGCTGCGCCAGATTGGCGTGCGTGACGAAGCAAAAATGCTGGGCGGCATCGGCAGCTGCGGCAGGCCTTTGTGCTGCGCTACCTTCCTCGGCGATTTTGAGCCGGTATCCATCAGGATGGCCAAAGACCAGAACCTGTCGCTGAACCCGGCGAAGATTTCCGGCGTGTGCGGCAGGCTGATGTGCTGCTTAAAATACGAAAACGATGTATATTGCAGCGGTTGCTGCGGCAAACGTTCAGTGCCGGAACGCGTGGAAGCACCGAAAGTTGGCGTTATGGTTGTTACTCCGCTCGGCGAAGGCCGCGTTATGGGCGTTAACCGCGCTATGCGCACCGCTTCCGTACAGCTTACGCCGGATAATACCATTCAGGTGGAATGGGACGAAATCGCGGATGCTTCCAAGGCGGATAAAATTTAATGGTACACAGCGGAATCAGGCGCGATTCGCTGCCGGGCTGCGGTTATGTAGTCTGGCAGGACGCCGGTGAATTTACTTTTACAACGGATTCTGTGTTCGTGGCGGCATTTGCCCATCTGGTAAAAAAGGCGCAGGTGCTGGAACTTGGCAGCGGCACAGGGGCAATAAGCCTGTTTTTGGCGGCGCGCGGTGCGGAAAAGGTAACCGGAATTGAGTTTAACCCCAAAGTTACCGCCCTTATGGAGCGCAGTATTAAAGATAACGGGCTTGAAGAAACAGTAAAGGTAATTGGCGGCGATTTGCGCGAAATTAATAAATATTTTAAAACCGAAAGCATGGATTTGGTAATTGCCAACCCGCCCTACCGCAACAGCGGCAATACCCGCAAAATTGGCACTGCCGCCTGCCACGAGGTAACGGCGGATTTGCGCGACTTTTTTAAAGCGGCGGCGTACGCCGTGCGTTACCGCGGGCGTTTTGCCATTGTGCAGCTGCCCGATCGTTTTGCCGAGTGCATGCAGCTGGCGGCGGAGTTTGGCTTGCAGCCCAAACGTTTGCAATGGGTACACAGCGCGGTTGACAAACCTGCATGGATATTTTTAATGGAAATGGTTAAGGGCGGCAGCTATGGGCTTGACGTTTTGCCGCCGCTTGTAATGTACAACGCCGACGGAACTTTAAGCGCGCAGGCACTGGCGTATTACGATAAATCGAAGGAGCAGGCAAAATGACGGAAGCCGGAACTTTATATCTTTGCGCAACGCCGATAGGCAATCTGGAAGATATTACGCCGCGCGTACTGCGCACTTTAAGCGAAGCCGATATTATTGCGGCAGAAGATACGCGCCATACCTTACAGCTTTTAAACCATTTTAATATTAAAGGGCATTTGGTGCGCTATGATGAGCACAGCAAGGATAAAAACGGGCCGAAGCTGATAGCAGAACTTTTGGACGGCAAGAATGTAGCGCTTGTCAGCGATGCGGGCTTTCCCGGCATTGCCGACCCCGGCGAGCAGCTGGCGCGCGAAGCGATTGACGCAGGCATAAAAGTTGTGCCGCTTCCTGGCGCAAATGCCGCACTGTGCGCGCTGATTGCTTCGGGGCTGCCGTCATCACCGTTCTTTTTCGGCGGGTTTCTGCCCAAAAGTAAAAAGAACAG
>OHQO01000460.1_pt1 | contig 21119 bp, 22 predicted proteins | sample 1578051 | NCBI WGS metagenome assembly OHQO01 (sample SAMEA3879592, study PRJEB24766) | human gut metagenome | biome: human-associated habitat; feature: feces | place: USA | collected 1985/1987 | reverse complement strand
AGCCTATTGGAACGTGTCTGACTGGCAAAACCGCCCGGGTGCTCTCCCGGCAGCAAAAAAGCTCCCTGAAAGCCTTCGCTTCCAAGGAGCTTTTTCTAACAGCCGGAATCGCTTGTTTCGAGGTAGCCTTGCAATTCACCCGGTACGATCCCCGAGACCCAGTGCCCAAAAGCCCTGCCGGAGGGCTTGCCTCTGAAAGGTGGTCCTATCCATTTGATCCAGCTGTTTCGGTAAAATAAAAAGTCACAGTTCCGTGAGAAACTGTGACCTTGGCGGAGTAGCAGGGATTTGAACCCTGGCGGGAGTTGCCCCCCCTAACGATTTAGCAAACCGTCCTCTTCAGCCACTTGAGTACCACTCCAATTGACTTACTTAATTAGTATACACTATGTTTTGCTGTTTGGCAAGTATTTAAAGCAACAATTTTAAATTTTTTCTGCGTTTCTGCGCGGCCGCTCGTATTCCACATCGCCGTTGGCCAGCGCCCACAAATAAAAACTGGCTACCGAAGCATACGGGCTGTAACGTTTATGATACTTTTCTGCCAGCGCCGGGGTTATTTTTTTATGCCCGTACAGCCTTTTAAGCCCGTTTTGAATAGCAGCGTCACCAAAACTTAATATATTTTTGCGCCCCAGCGAAAAAATCAGCTGCATCTCCGCTGTCCATTTGCCGATGCCGTCCAGTTTTACCAATTCTGCAATAACTTCTTCATCAGCCATAGCCGCAAAAGCGCCAAAATCAATTTCGCCATTAAGCACTTTTTGCGCCAGGCGTTTAATATACACGGCCTTGCGCCCGGATAGGCCGCAGCTGCGAAGCTGTTCCTCCGTTACTGCGTCAATAGCCTGCGGCGTGACAACACCGCCCAGCAATTCCGTAAAGCGCCGCCATACACTTGCTTTGGCGTGGCGCGATATTTGCTGCCCCGCAATGGAATTAACAAGCGATACGAAAATATCGGGGTATAACTCTCTTTGAATAACCCCTGCTTTTTCGATAACGGCAGCCAGACGCTTGTCTTTCTTTTTTAAATAATTCAGTTCTTTTTCGCCGTATTCAAAATAAAGCATAGCACTCCCATAATAAAAAACGCGCCTTGAAAGGCGCGGTAAAATCGTGGCGGAGAGGGTGGGATTCGAACCCACGGAGGCTTGCACCTCGCTGGTTTTCAAGACCAGAGCCTTAAACCACTCGACCACCTCTCCCTGCTAATTTTTTATTATATGATAAATATGCTTATCAGTCAAGCGTCATTACTTTAAAATTTCATCCGTGCGCGCCAGCACGAAGGCTTCCGTTTCCAGTGCTTTGGCCTCCAGCATCTGCATTTTGGCCGCAGCCTGCTCCACATAAGCGGCGTCTTTAATAAGCCCAAGGTTAATTTTTACGTTATACAACGCACTGCGCAGCGCTGCCCTTGCCACAATGGCCGATACCGTTCCGTCGCTGATTGCATTAGGGTTGCCGGTTACAATAATTCTGCGGGCCAAGAGCAGTACCTCCATGCTTTTTTCGGCAATCTGCATGGGAACATCTGCCGCCGCAACCGCAGCCTGCTGTATTGCAGCCGTACGCGCCGCTTTTTCTTCATCCGTTGTTTTGGGCATTTTATACGCCGCCATAAATTTGCCGAATACAGCCGCATCATCATCTGCAAGCACCGTCAATTCTTCGCGCAGTTTACCGGCAGCGGCAATAATCTGTGCAGTTTGCTGCTCATTTTCTTCGCTGCCTGCTTTACCTACAGTTAAATTGGCAAGCATGGCCGTAAGCGCCGCCGCAACAGCCCCGCAAAGTGCCGAAGCCGCACCGCCGCCCGGCGTAGGCTGCTTGCTTGCCAGTTCTTCCAAAAAAGTTCCGCAAGTTATAGTGCTTAAATTTTCCATATTAACCTCCCGTTACTTTAAAATCAAACGCTTATTATTATAATCAAAATTTATTTGCCCTGCCTTTTTCAGCGCCGTGCTTAAAACATCAAGGTCCTTGCCGCTTTCACGGATAATTTCCGCCCCTTTTACAGATGTATAACCGTCGCCGCCGGAAAGCAGAAAATCATTAACAGCAACGCTGTAATATCTCTCAGGGCTCAGCATACTGCCGTCTGCCAACAGCGCAGATATTAACCTTCCGCCTTCCGGCGCAGTTAAATCTGCCGTTACGGTAAGCCCGGCGAAACGCACCCTGCCAATTTCTTTACTGCCCAGCCCGTGCTCCAAAGCCTTTAAAATATCGCTGCCGCGCAGCCGCACAACATATAAGGTATTGTTAAACGGGAAAATCTGTTTCAGCTCTCTCAGCGTAACATTATAAAGAGTTATATCCGTTTGCAGTTCGCCGTTAATTAAATCCATAAAATAATCAGCCAGCGGCGATTCACCGTACTTTTCGTTAGCCAGATACTGGGTATTATAAGCCAGCACCTTGCTGTAAACGGCATCGACGCGCTCAAAATACGGCTGCAAAAACGCGGCTGCCTTGCTGTCGCGTTCTTGCGTTAAAGAGTAAGTTTCATAAACATTGGCCTCTGCCTGTGTAATTTTGCCGGCATCCGCATCATAAAACAGTTTTATATGCCCTATTTGCCTGCCGTATTCACCTGCCTGCACTGCCGGAATGCCCTTATAAGAGCAGGCAAACACAGTATGGCTGTCGCCTGACGCCACAGCGTCAATGCCTTTCAGGTTATCCAGCACCGGCACTATTGCGCCTGTCAGCATGCTGTTTTCCATCTGTCCGCCGATATGCGCCAAAAGCACAACTACCTGCACTCCGTTTCTGCGAAGTTCCGCAGCATATTTATTTGCCGCTTCTGCCGGAGAGGTAAGTTTCAGCCCTGCCACCCGGTCTGGCTTTACTTTTTTAAACGCCTGCTCATCAAGCACGCCTATAATGCCTGTTTTTATTCCATTGCGTTTAACAACGGCATACGGCGCAAACGGTGCGGGAATATTGCCGTTTGCATCTGTAATATTAGCCGCCAAAAGCGGAAAATCAGCGGCTTTGGCCTGACGCACTATAGCCGGGAAATTATAATCGAAAGCATGGTTGCCTGCACAATTTGCGGCAAACCCCATAAGGTTCATGGCTTCCACAGCGTTCAAGCCGTCAAAGCTGTCTGCGTCGATGCTGCCGGACAGCATATCACCGCCGCCAACAATAAGCGTGCCTTTGGGATTAGCTGCCGTAAGTAAATTAAGCGCAGCAGCCAAACGCGCAGCGCCGGGCGCATTTTCTGCAGCACGCAGCCTGCCATGCAAATCGTTAACGCTGTAAATATCTATCTGTACCGGCGCGGCCTCTGCCAAAAAGGCTGCACAGCACAGCAGGATTACAAAAAATAAATTTATAAGCCGTTTCATAACATCACCAACAAAATAATTCTGTCTGCATTATTCGCTGCCGCTTGGCAAAATACCTGCAAAAAAAGCAGGGCGTTAATCCCTGCTCTTATTTTGCTCCAGATATCTTTTTACAAGCACAGCCGCCGCATAGCCGTCCAGCGGTTCCGGCGGCACACGCAGCCCTTCCGGCAGCAGCGCACGCCAGCCGTGCGGCTTGTTAAGCTGCCAGTACAAAGTGCGTGCCTGTTCCGTACTGTGTTTTTCGTCAATTTCTATTACCGGCACGGCAGTAAAAATCTGCGCCAGCACTTTATGCACCGGCTGCGTATTGGTACCGTTGCCGATAATTACCGCCTGCGGCAGCCCTTTACCACTGCAAAGCAGGTTCAGTGCTTCCGCAAGTTTTTTTGTTTCCACCCATTCGGCGTTTAAAACTTCGCCCTGCGGCGTTACCTGCGCCACGCCGGTTTTAAAGCTGCCGGGGTCTATGCCAAGCAAAAAACCGTTATTCAGCATCTTCAACCTCTAAACGCAGCAGCACCGGGCCGGAGGTATAAATATCGCCGCGGGCATACGCCTTAAGCATAACTTTGCCGCCAAGCGCCGCCATTTTTTCGCCGGTCTGCACCATAGTTCCCGCGTCAAGGTTGCCTACCTTGCCGGTAAGCGGGTCGGGCATTACGCCAGCGCTTACAGCCGTATGGTTAACGGAATTCAGGAACATTAAAATTTCACGGTCCAAACCGTATTTAATGCCGCTTACATCTATAACTTTGCTGTAAATCAGCTCGTTGTTTTTATATACACATTCGTTATGCACCAGTTCAATAGTGCAGATTGCAGGCTCACCGGCTATAATGTTTGCCACGGCGCGCAGCCTTACAAACACATTGCCGTCTGCCGCCTGAATTTCTTTTAAAGCAGCCTGTATAAGTTCGTTAGGCAGCCATAAAACGCCAACCGGTTCTTCACTGCGGATGCCCATGCGCTGCATGGCCGCTTCGTTAGCCGCGCTCAGGAACATTTCAAGCTGTTTGGTATTTTCAGCATCGGCAAGCTTGCTGCTTAAAACGCCTGCATAAATTACTTCGCCGCTGCGGTATACAACGTCGCCTTCACGCATGGCAACAATGCCGCGGCGCAGGCGTTCGGTAGTAGCCTCCAGCGAATTAACTTCTCTTTCAAGCGTTGCCTTCGATTCCGAAAGGCTGTTTACTTCTGCACGGGCACGCCCAAGCTCTTCGCGGCTGCTGTTAACCTCATTCTGGAGATGTGCTTTTTCGGCATTAATAGCCTCAATTTCTCCGTCAAGGTCCTGTATTTCCTTGTTGCGGTCAGCAAGGGCAGCACGGGCTTTATCCATTTCTTCCGCCGCTATGGCCTTTTCCCTGTTCAGGCTGCTCAGTTCGTCCTGCAAACGTTCCATGCCAAACATTGCCGTCCTGGCACTGTCTGACGATATTGCCATAACGATAATGGTCGTCGCCGCAATCAGCACGCCGGTAATTACCGTCATCAGCACCGAGGTATAGTACGGCCTCAGCCCGAAAACAGACAATTTTTTCTTACCTATTTTACTGCCCAGTTTATCGCCAATAAATGCAATCAGGCCGCCGACAACAGCCAGAATAATTATCAGGCGCAACCCAAACATAAACTCACCCCATTGCTTTTACGCATTTTTCTGCCGTAAAAGATAAATACCTACCATCAGGCAAATAATGTTCGGCAGTGCGCAGGCCAGAAAAGGATTCATTGCCCCGCCTTTGCCAAGGCCCGTTGTAAAGGTCATAATCGCGTAGTAAATAAAAATAACTATAATGCTCAGCCCCAGGCCGATAGAAGAACTTGTGCGCTGCTTCTGTGTTCCCAGCGGCGCGCCTATCATGGCAAAGAAGAAGCTGGCCATAGGTATAAAGATACGCATGTAAATTTCGCACCAGTGACGCGCGGTCGGCTGGTCCTGCATTTCCAGCATGTGTATGTATTCGCGCAGTTCGCGGATGGTCATTTCTTCCGGCTCTTTCTGTTCCCAGGAAATTTGTTCCGGGGCAATGTCCAGAGGAATTATCTGTTCATCAAATTTGGCTGTGCTTTGCAGGCCTGCTTCATCATGCACGGAATACACCGTGCCGTCAATCAAACGCCAGGAACCGTTTTCCCAGCGGCCTTCTTTGGCAGTCTGGATGCGTGCCAGTTTATGGTTGTCAAATTCCTCGATGGTAATGTCCATCATTCTGCCGGATTCTTCTTCAAAACGGCGGGCGTAGGTTAAACGCTGGGTATCGCCGCTCATGGTTTTAATGATAACATTGTCCTGCGTTTTCGGCTTGGTGTTCTTTTTAATCTGATATTCCAAAACGCGTGTGTACTGCACTTTGGAAGCAGGCACAACTTTTTCGGCCCATACAACCGAGAACATGCTGACAATAAACGCCACTATCAGCACCGGTGCTACAATGCGGTAATAGCTGATGCCGCCGGATTTCATGGCGATAATTTCGCTTGAGCCGGACAATTTGCCGAACGCCATAAGCGATGCCAGAAGCATCGACATCGGGAAGGTGTAGTTAATTACTTCCGGCAGGCTGTAAAAGAACAACCATGCCACGCTGTCCCAGCTGGCACCGTATTTGGTCATGTACTGTGTAATGCGGTAAAGCATGGAACTGGCGATAAAAATACTCGAGAAGGAGGCTATACCGAAGATGAACGGATACAGCAATTCGCTCAGTACATATCTGTCTAACAAACGTAAACGCATCTTCTTCCCCCCTACATGCTAAAGTTTTCACCAAGGTAGTATTTGCGCGCTACCGGGTCGTTGGCAATGGTCTCGCTGTCGCCGTGCAGCAGTATTTCACCATTGGCAAGAATGTATGCTTTATCAACAATGCTCAGCGTTTCGCGCACGTTATGGTCGGTAATCAGAATACCGATGCCGCGCTGCGCAAGATGGGCAATCATATTCTGAATATCGGCAACGGCAATCGGGTCGATACCGGCAAAAGGCTCATCCAGCAGAATGAACGCCGGGTCTGTTGCCAAAGCGCGGGCAATTTCCACGCGGCGGCGTTCACCGCCGGAAAGCTCCGTGCCCTTGTTTTTGCGGATATGATCGATATGAAATTCTTCAACCAGCGCATTCATTTTTTCATAGCGCGCTTTTTCCGGCACGTTGTTGGCTTCCAATATTGCAAGAATGTTTTCTTCCACCGTCATTTTACGGAAAATGGAAGCCTCCTGCGGCAGATAACCAATACCGGCGCGCGCGCGCATATACATCGGCAGGCCGGAAATATCCTGCCCGTCCAGCGTTACCGTGCCGGAATCCGGCTTGATGATGCCCACTATCATATAAAAGGTAGTAGTTTTGCCGGCGCCGTTAGGGCCGAGCAAACCAACAATGCTGCCCTGCTCCACACGGATGCTGACATTGTTTACAACGCGTCTGTCCGCATATTCTTTTACAAGATTAGCTGTTTCAATTACCACTATGCTGCCTCCACTTGTCCGGTGGTTTCTGCTGCTGCGTCCTGGGCTGCAGCTTCTGTCTGCGTTCCTTCGCTGCCTGCTGCGGCAGTACCTGCCTCAGCCTGTGCGGGCTGCTTTTCGGGAACATACACAATCTTAATATTGCCGAATGCTTCGGCACGCTGTCCTGCTGCGGCATTGCCCGCGTTATTCATAATCAGGCGGTTGCCGGAAACGGTATTGCCGTCCTGAGTTGCGGTTGCATTGCCGATAAGCTCTACTTTGCCATCGTTGTTAGTGTCGTAAATTGCTTTATCTGCCTTTGCGGTTAAATTACGCGGCGGGCTTACGATATCGACATTGCCGGTAGCTTCTGCAAGACCGGTTTTGCCGTTATAGGTAATCTGTGCTGCTGTAAGCACACTGCCATCGGTAGAAGTTAACTGGCCCCAGGAGCCGATGGTTTCAGCGTATTCGGCATCGCTGTGATAGTCAATCTGCTCTGCCGTAAGCGTTTTATCTTCTTTGGTAACGGATGCTTCGCCTACTGCGGAAACAAAATCTTCATTATGCATTACAAAGGTTGCACAGGTAATATGGGCATCGTCTTTATCGGCAACAACGCCGCCGGTAAGTTTGCCGCTCATGGTTTTGCTGTTAAATTCCGCAGCTGCGGCCGTAGCCTTGCCGCCGTCATGCAAAATTACCACATTGCCTTTGGCAGTACCGTTGCCGCTGGTCATATCATATTCAATTTCGTCGGCCTTAACATTAAAGCCGCTGCCCTGAGCCGCAAATGCCGGCACATATAAAGCAGATGAACCTAACAGCATAAAAGCCGCTGCCAGCGCCGCTACTGATTTTATTTTCATCATCACAGTTCCCCTTTCTGTACTTCGGCATGTCCGCTTAATTTAAAATGGTCAAATTTACTGCTGGTAACAATTTTATCGGCCAAAGCCGTATGTTCATCTTTAGCAACCTTTACTTTGCCGGTGGCCGTAATAATATCGTCCTTCTGGTTCCAGCTGATTTCTTCGGCAGTTATCTCCCCGCCGGTAGAAAGCGTTGCTTTTACGCCGCGGTCGAGAGCAAAGTTCTTATCGTCGTTATTAATTTTGCCGCCGCCGGCCGTAACGTCAATTACAGAACCGTCCTCGCGGTAAATTTTGCCCTTAACGCCTTTCATTACAGCTTCGCCGCTGCCGGAAATGCTTTCCAGCGCTTCAACCGAAAACTCCCACAGGCGTCTGCCGTCCTGCTCGCGGCTGACGGTAGTGTTTTTAACTACTGCGCTTACCGCATTGGAAGCGATATTTTCCGGGTTCTTAGGCGCCTCGCCGCCAAACATCAGCCAGGCAATTATTGCTGCTGCAATGGCAATACCGCCTGCAATCAGCAAAAGCCCCTTATTTTTCACCTTGCTTCAGCTCCTTTTCTTCCGGCGGTGTGTACGGGGTATTCCAACGGTGCTGGAACCACAGCCAGTTATCCGGATATTCTTTTATAACTTCTTCAACAATCTGCGTCATTTTCAAAGTTACATTATAATCATCGGCCTTGCGGTCGCCGGTGTCTTCGTAGTAAATGGGGTCTTTAACAATCGCCAGATGCCCGTAATTGCCTTCCTTGCGCACAATAAATATCGGCACAATCGGCGCTTTGAACTTTCTGGAAAAATAAGCAGGCCCGGTCGGCGTTGAAGCCATTTTGCCGAGGAACGGAACAAAAATGCCGTCATAGCCGCCGTCTTGGTCGGCAATAAGCCCCAGCATGCGTTTTTTCTTCATGGCGCGGGCACAGCCCAGAATTTCACTGGTACCGCGCGAAAAAATTTCCTGCCCTACGCCCTTGCGCAGTTCGTTCATAAAATCGCTGTAAATATGGTTCGGCTGCGGTTTTTCCACCGCGCTCAGCGGAAAGCCCGACAACGCCAGCGCCGCGCCCAGCCATTCCCAGTTATCCATATGGCAGGCCAGCATTACAACGCCTTTGCCTTCGCCGAGTGCTTCCCATAAAACATCGGGGCGGTCAAAGGTTACCAGCCCGCGGATATTGTTTTTATTTAATGCCGGCATATACATAATTTCCATAAAAGTTGCGCCCAGCTTGATAAACAGGCTGCGGATGGTTGCTTTGGCCTGTTCGTCCGAATAACCAAGGCGTTCTTTTATTGTTTCTTCCGCCCTTATGCGCTGTTTTTTGGCAATTATGTAATAAAGCCTGCCAAGCCCCAGGCCGATTTTTACAACCAGCTTATAGGGCAGGTGGCTGATTATCCAGCTCATGCTCTTTAATAAATAGTAAAGCCACATTATTGTGAATCTCCCTGTCCCTGCTTCATATAAGCATTTACAATTTCATTCCATTTGCCCTGTGCCTTTAAAATAAGTTCGGCCGCTCCGCGCCCGCCGTTATTTACGGCAACAAAGCTGCTGGCAGAAATTACCTCCGGCGCAGCGTCTGCCGGGGCACAGGCAAGCCCGGCATATAAAAGCGCAGGCAGGTCGTTTAAATCATCGCCCATATAGGCAATTTCATCCTGCCCAAGCCCTCCTGCCGCGGCAAGGTCTGCCAGTATTTTTCTTTTATCTTTAATGCCCTCATAAAGCTCTGTAATGCCAAGTTCTTCCGTCCGGCGGTGAATAATGGCGCTTTTGCGCCCGGTAATAATTGCCACACGCACACCACTGCGCAGAAGGCAGCTCAGCCCAAGCCCGTCGCGCGCGTTGAAGGCTTTAAAAAGTTCGCCATCAGCGCCGATATTGAGGCTGCCGTCCGTCAGCACGCCGTCCACATCAAGGGCCAGCAGTTTTATTTTAGAGGCATTTTTTACGTTTCTTTCCATTATACCACGCCCTGACGTACAAGGTCAGTCATATGCAAAAGCCCGATAACATGGTTTTCGGCATCTACAACCGGCAGTACCGTAATCGGTTTCGGACGGTTGCTTTCCATGATATGCAAAGCCTGTGCAGCCAGTTTTTCTTTGGTAATGGTCTTCGGGCTGGCCGTCATAAGTTCCGTTACCGGGCGTTTTAAAAAGTCCACGCCTTTGCTGAGCCCGCGGCGGATATCGCCGTCTGTCAGCACGCCCAGCATTTTGTTGTCATCATCAACAACGGAAACAGCGCCAAGCCCCTTGTCGGTAATAACAAAAAGTGCGTCCTGCACGCTGATATCTGCTTTAACAAGCGGATTTTCCGTGCCGCTGTGCATAATATCCTCAACAGTAAGAAGCAATTTGCGCCCCAGAGAACCGCCCGGATGGAATACAGCAAACTGGCTGGCCGTAAATTTGCGTTTTGAAAGCAGCGCCAGTGCCAGCGCATCGCCGTAAGCAAGCGCCGCGGTTGTGCTTGAAGTAGGCGCAAGCCCGAGCGGGCAGGCTTCTCTTGTAACACCGACATTTAAAACAATATCGGAATTTTTGGCCAGAGTGGAATTGGGATTGCCAACCATGGCAATTAATTTGGCGCCTATTCTGCGCAGCGAAGGCAGTATATGCAGCACTTCGCCGGTTTCACCGCTGTTGGAAAGCGCAATAACAACGTCGCCTTCGGTTACCATGCCCAGGTCGCCGTGAATGCCTTCTGCCGGATGCAGGTAAAAAGAAGGCGTGCCGGTGCTGGCAAGCGTTGCTGCCATTTTGCGCCCGATAATGCCCGATTTGCCCATGCCGGTAATAACGGTGCGGCCGGGGCAGGCCATAATCATTTCAACCGCTGCTTTAAAATGTTCGTCTATGCGTTCAACCTGTTCCAGCACGGCTTCCGCTTCCATACGCAGAACCTGCCGCGCCTGTTCCAGCATTACATCTTCCATCAGGAAATCACTCCTTTAAATGCAGGCAGCCCAATCAGCCGCGTACAATTTTATCGATGGCCAGCACATCTTTCAAGAGTGCTTCCAAATTATCCAGTTTTACCATGTTCGGCCCGTCCGAAAGAGCTTCAGCCGGGTTATCGTGTACTTCAAGGAACAAAGCGTCGATGCCTACTGCGGCAGCCGCCCTTGCCATATGCGGCACATACTGGCTCTGGCCGCCGGAGGAAGTACCCTGCCCGCCGGGAATCTGCACGCTGTGGGTAGCGTCCATTACAACCGGATAACCGAGTTCACGCATAATGGCAAGACCGCGCATATCCGTAACCAGAGTGTTATAGCCGAAACTTGCGCCGCGCTCTGTAAGCATAATGTTGTGGTTGCCGGCTTCTTCAATTTTTTTGATAACGTTTTTCATATCCCACGGGGCAAGGAACTGGCCTTTTTTCACGTTAACGGTTCTGCCGGTTTTTGCAGCCTGATAAACAAGGTCAGTCTGGCGGCACAAAAATGCCGGAATCTGCAAAATATCGGCAACTTCCGCCACTGGTTCTGCCTGCGCGGGTTCGTGGATATCCGTTACAATGGGTACGCCCAAATCTTTTTTAATCTGGGCCAGAATGGCCAAACCTTCTTTTAATCCCGGCCCGCGGAAAGAATTATAGGAAGAACGGTTTGCTTTATCGAAAGATGCCTTAAAAACATAGGGCATGCCGAGTTTATCTGCAATGGCTTTGGCACGCTGGCCAATCATCAGGCTGCGTTCATAGCCTTCCAGTACACAGGGGCCTGCCATAAGCAGCATGGGGCAGCCCTGCCCAACTTTATAATTACCGACTGTTACTATATTCATGTCTGCCTCCTTTATTTACTAATAGTTATTTTTAGTTATTTATTGTTTTTTGCCGCAAAGAGCTTGTTGATTGCTTCCAAATCCTCAGGAGTATCAATGCCGATACCCTGAAAATCACTTTCAAGCACTTTTATTTTATAGCCGTTTTCCAGCGCGCGCAGCTGTTCAAGCCCTTCAACTTTTTCAAGCATGGTAGGTTCAAGTGCTGCGTACTGCAATAAAAAGTCACGGCGGTAAGCATAAACGCCAACATGTTTATAAACGCGCATGCCTTCAACATCATTGCGCGGATACGGAATCAAGCTGCGCGAAAAATACAGCGCATAACCGTTGTCATCCGTTACAACTTTTACGGCAGCCGGGTCGTTGTATTCGCTTTCCTTCATCGGCACCTTCATGGTTGCCATTTTTAAATCGTCATTGCCTTCAAAGGCTTTAGCCAGACGGTCAATAATATCCGGGTCAATCATCGGCTCATCACCCTGCACGTTAATAATTACATCAACATCAGGATACTGCATGGCAACTTCCGCCAGGCGGTCAGTTCCGCTCGGATGGTCCGGCGAAGTCATCACTGCTTTGCCGCCGAATCCTGTAACGGTATCGTAAACTTTTTCGTTGTCCGTTGCTACAATTACATCATCCGGTTCTTCCGCTTCGCAGGCGCGCATATAAGTATGCTGAATCATCGGCTTACCGGCAATCAGCGCAAGCGGCTTGCCCGGCAGCCTGGTAGAAGCATAGCGGGCCGGAATTACACATAAAACCTTCATTACTTCTTCGTCTCCTTTTTAATGGCATTGACAATTGCTTTTTCAAACAAGTCCTGCCCTTCGGTAATCATAATATCCATGTTTAATATGTACAGCGGCAAATCCCTGTTGAAGTAAATGAATTCGGTCGGAATTTTAACCGCGTCTTTACCGGTTGTAATAAGCGCCACCGCTTCTTTGCTGGCTGCACGCTCACTGATGTACTGCATTTCCAGCATACCGTAATCGTGATGGTCCGGGTAACGGATGGCTTCAAGGATATCAAGCCCGATACCGGCGAGAGTCTGCTCGAAAGAGGACGGGTTGCCGATAGCGGAAAAGACCATAACTTTTTTGCCTTCCAGTTCGGAAAGTTCCAGCGTATTTTCATGAATGCCCTTGTACCAGTCGGCAATTTCGACAAAGTTTTTCGGGTGATGGATACTTTCGATAACCGGAGCACGGTCGTTATATTTTGCAAGGTTTTTGCGGAGGTTAATACGGCTGAACTGCGAGCTCTGGTCGGTTTTGGTGAGCAAAAAGAGCCCAGCCCTGTCCAGATGCTTCAGCCGCGCGGCAGCAGGCAGCCGTTGCCAAACATATTGTAAGTATCTACCAGCACCACATCAAGATCGCGGTACAAATGCCAGTGCTGATAGCCGTCGTCCATGATAATTACTTCGGCATTCATTTTATCTACGGCAAACTGGCCGGTAACGGCACGGTTTTTACCGATAATAACGGGAATGCCGGGCAGGGTTTTTGCCATCAGGTAAGCTTCGTCGCCTGCCTCATAAGCCGTCATGAAAATCTTCTTGCCGTCACTTACCACGCCCAGTTCTTTATCCCAGTGAGAGCGGTAACCGCGGTTTAAGATAACAACATTATAGCCCATGCTTTTAATCATTGCCGCAACTTTCTGCGCGGTAGGGGTTTTGCCCGTGCCGCCAACGGTAATATTGCCGATGGAAATTACGCAGCAATCAAGTTTTGTCTGTTTAAAAAAGCCCACGTTATACAGCCACAATTTGCTGCAAACGCCAAATTCGTACAAATAAGAGAAGAAACGCAGCACCACTAAAAGCACGCTGCCCATAAAAGGCGTTTCCGTGCCATGCACCATCTGGTACACATACTGAATAATATAATCAGCATGGCGCAGGCTGATGCCGCCCTCATCATTAAGATTGCGGATATTGGTCGGATAACGCGACATAATGGTTGCCGGAACGGTAGTAATGCGCAGCAAATCTTCAAGATATTCAATGCTGCGCACGGCAGCGCCGCGGTTTTCCTTAATAACCTGCAAAGATGCGGCACCCATTTTGGCACGGCGTTTATCATCGTTTATAATATCCAGCAGTTCTTTGGTAAGCTCTGGTATGCCGCTTACCATTTTGCAGGCGCCAACCTTGCTCAAGAGCGAATAGGAATCTTTAAAGTTCTGCATGCTCGGGCCAACCAGAATAGGTTTGGCATGAGCGGCAGGCTCAAGTACGTTATGCCCGCCGTGGTTAATTAAAGAACCGCCCACAAATACCACATCGCCGACGGAATAAATGCGCCCCAGTTCGCCGATAGTATCAATCAAAAGCACCGGGTACTGCGGACGTACGCCGTCAATTTTCAAAAGTTTGGAACGAAGCCCAACTTCATAACCGAAATGGCCAACCAGGCGCACAATTTCGTTAGTGCGTTCCGGTTTGCGCGGAGCAATAACAAGGCGCGCCTCTGGATAAGTTTCCTTAATGGTTTTAAAAGCCTCCAGCATGGCTTTTTCTTCGGTAGGATGGGTAGAACCGGCAACAATAACCGGATACGCCCCTTCGATGCCCAGTTCTTTTTTATAATTATCCAGATCCTCCTGCGTAACTTCCGCATAGGTCTGGTCAAACTTGGTGTTGCCTGTTACATAAATTTTGCTGGGGTCTGCGCCCAAATGGCGGATATAATCAGCGTCAATACTGGACTGCATGCAGAAACGGCTTACAGTATTCAGCATATCATCCCAAATGCCGTACAAATATCGGTAAGTTTTTACCGATTTTTCGGAAATACGGCCGTTAACCATCATTACCGGAATATTGCGTTCACGCAGCGCGCGCAGAAGATTAGGCCACAGTTCTGTTTCTACCGGCATAAAAATGCGCGGGCGGATTCGTTTTACAACGGATTCCGACACAAAAGGCAAATCCAGCGGGAAATAAATAATGGCATCTGCTTCCGGAATAATCTGGCGCGCCATATCATAACCGCCAACCGTAACTGCCGAAACCAGAATCGGAATTTCCGGCATCGCCTTGCGGATTTCCTTTACCAGCGGGCTGGTTGCTACAATTTCGCCAACGGACGCACCGTGAATCCAAATACAGCCCTTAAGCGCAACGGCTTCAATTTCTTCATCGCGGATACCGCCAAGGCTCTGGCGCATCCTGCGTGTAAAGCCTTTTTCACATATCGAACGGTAGATGAAATACGGCATTACGAGGAAAAATGCGCCAATCATCAGTAAGTTATAAATTATATACATCGGCTACCCTCATTTCGTTTCCTTGCTGCGGTACTGGATTTGATAAAGATGGGCATACAGCCCGTTTTTGGCAATCAGTTCATCATGCGTGCCTGCTTCCACAAGTGCGCCATGTTCAAGCACCAGAATCTTATCGGCATTTTTAATAGTCGAAAGGCGGTGTGCAATTACAAAGGACGTACGCCCTATCATCAAACGGTCAAGGGCATCCTGTACAACGCGCTCGCTTTCCGTATCAAGCGCGGATGTCGCTTCATCCAGAATTAAAATGCGCGGATTTTTAAGTATTGCCCGGGCAATAGAAATGCGCTGGCGCTGGCCGCCGGAAATATTCACGCCGCGGTCGCCGAGCATGGTTGCATAACCCTGCGGCAGCTGGCTGATAAATTCATCGGCATTGGCCGCTTTGGCAGCGGCTTTTACCTCGTCAGGCGTTGCATCAAGCCGGCCGTACAAAATGTTATCGTAAACGCTGCCGTTAAAAAGCATGGTTTCCTGCGGCACTATGCCAACCTGCCCGCGCAGGGAATCAAGCGTTACATCTTTAATGCTGTATCCGTCAATGCGGATGTCACCGCCGGTAACATCATAAAAACGGGGCAGCAGGCTGGCAATGGTAGATTTGCCTGCGCCGGATGGGCCGACTATGGCAATTACCTCACCTGGGTTAACGGTAAAGGACAAGCCGTCCAGCACTTCTTCCTGCGGATTGTAGGAGAATTTTACGTTATCAAACTCAACTTTGCCATTAACAGGCGGCAGAACTTTGGCATTGGGAATTTCCTTAATGGCTTCCGGCAAATCAAGCACTCCAAAGACACGCTCTCCGGCAGCCAATGCCTGCTGAATACTTGCCGCTACTTTGGTAAGACGTTTGATAGGGTTCGCTATATTAACAGCATAAGTCAAAAACGCTACCAGCGCACCGGCAGTAATATCGCCGTCAATAACGCTGCGCCCGCCGTACCACATAACAATGGTTACGCCTACGGCAGCCACAAATTCAACCGTTGGAGTAAGCAGCGAATTCAACTTAATATTTTTCATATTGGCATAAAAGTTTTCTTTATTTTGATTATCAAATTTATTGGTTTCATAATCTTCGCGTACAAAAGATTTAATAACACGCGCCGAAGATACGCTCTCCTGCAAAACGGAGGTCAGTTCTGCCGTGCAGGCCTGTATTTCGCCGCCATTTCTGCGGATTTTCTTGCCGAAGTAATCCATGCACCACAAAACAGCCGGGAATGTGCAGAAGGTGAACAACGTCAGTTTCCAGTCCAGCCACAGCATGGCAGCAATACTGCCCACCAGGATAAGCCCTTCGGTGACAAATTCTACCGCTTTATCTACCATTGCCGTCTGCATGGCAGCAACGTCATTGGTAACATAACTCATAATGGTGCCGGTTTTATTTTTGTCATAAAAAGACATGCTCAAGCGCTGAAGTTTACGGAAAATATCTCCGCGGACATCAATTACAACCTTCTGGCCTACCCAGCTCATAAGGTAACTTTGCCCATAGAAAAACAATCCTCTGACAATAAAAACTATTATGATACTTGCAGCGATATAATTAAGCATTACCGTATCTTTATCTACAAGCACCTTATCAACAACATCTTTAATAATCCACGGCAGGTACAAATTACATCCAGCTGCCATCATTGTACAAATAATAGCAATGGTAATTCTTATTAAATATGGACGTACATAACTTAACAAACGAAAATATAAATTCATTTTTTCTCCTTGGCTACGCGGAGTACAAGTTCCGCAACTCGGTTTACCGCACCGGGGGCGCCCAATCTTTCTCTTAAGTACTCTAAATCCTGTTTCATCTGTGCATTGCGTTCAGGTTCCAAAAGCTGCAGTGCTTCCTGCGCCGTTTTTTCAGGCGTAAAGTCCTCCTGCAATAGCTCCGGCAAAATATGCCTGCCTGCCACAATGTTCGGCAGCCCGATATCAGGTATGTTAATAACCCTGCGGGCAATAAATGCCGATATGGGAGAAGTTTTATACACGATAACGCAGCCCAGCCCGCACAGCGCAGCCTCAAGAGTTACCGTTCCGCTGGTAGCAAGCGCCAGGTCTGCCACGCTCATTACATCGTAAATATGCCCTTCCACAATTTTTACTTTCAGGCCGCTTTTTTCAATCATGCCTTCCAGCATTTCTTTAGGTATTGTAGAAGCTCTCGGCATAGCAAAATCAATATCGGGCTCTTTTTCAGAAATTAATTTTGCCGCGTCAAGAAGCGTCGGCAGCATTTTCTGTATTTCCATCAAGCGGCTGCCCGGCAGGAGCAAAATCAGCCTGCGGCCGCTTTGTTTGCCGGCAAAATCCAGAGCCTGCTTTCTGTCAAGTTCCGGCTTTACTATATCTATCAGCGGATGGCCGACAAATTCCACATCCGCCCCTGCTTCTTTATAAACATCGTACTCAAACGGAAAAATAGAAGCTATTTTGGTAACCAGCTTTGCCACTTTCGGCGCACGCCCTTTGTTCCAGGCCCACGCAGAAGGCGGTATGTACGAAACAACGGGAATACCCTTGTCTTTTGCAAGTTTTGCAAGCTTCATGTTAAACCCGGGGTAATCAACCGTAACCAGACAATCCGGCCTGCGTTCATCCATTATCCTGCCGAAATCACTGCGCAGCTTGAAAAGCGCCGGCAGTTTCTTTACAACTTCTATAAAACCCATTACGCCATGTTCTTTTATATCAAACAAAACCTCGCCGCCGGCTTCACGCAGGCAGTCGCCGCCCATGCCGAACACTTCGCAGGAAGGGTCTATTTTTTTCAGTGCCTTTGTTACGGCAGCAGCGTGCACATCGCCGGAAGCCTCACCGGCAGAAATAAGTATCTTGGCCATAACGGTTCCTTTCTTCTATCTGTTTTACTTTATTGCATACCAATTCATTATATATTATAACACAAAAAGGCCGGACTTTAAGTCCAGCCTTGCGTTTTTCTCAATAATTTTTCAATTATTTTGCAACAATCGTAATACCATGTTCATCAGCAAGGGCAACTACCTTTTCACGCTCGGTTAAAAGCGTATGCCCTGCCTCAATAACCAAAGCCTTGCAGCCCGATTCAATCATAGACTGAATTGTTTTGGTGCCTACGCCCGGCACATCAAAGCGGTCGTCCTGCGCAGGTTTGGCCGTTTTGGCAACAACTGCGTCCTTGCCGAGTTTGCCGCCGCGCAAAATGCAGGCATCAGTGCCTTCTATTGCTTCTACCGCCATAACAGCCATGTTTTTTACAACAACCGTCTGCCCAATGTCAAGCCTGCCAATTTCTTTTGCCATTTTATAGCCAAAATCCATATCGGCCAGTTCTTCCGGTGTAGGCTGGCGTTTGGTCAGCACGCCCGGTCCGGGCATCAGCGGCTTAATCAGGTAAGTCTGGTCCATAACAAAAATTTCTTCGCTTTCCAGTTCTTTCACGATAGCGTTCATTATGGTATCGTCCTTACGGTCTGGCACGGAAGAAAGTATTTTTAAAGCACGCATATCCGGAATGATAGCGCCTTTTTTATACAAAATTTCCTTTGTAACCTTGCCAATCATGGTTACAATTTTAACATTATTCTTTTTTAAAGTAGAAATAATCTTGCCAATTTTTCCGATATGAATATCGTAGTAAACATCGGCAACCTCCGGCAGTTCCGGGTCAATATCCGGCACAACGCCGATAGCAACTATACGGCAGCCGCGTTCTTTGGCAGATTTTGCAACATCAACAGGCAAATGCCCGATACCGGAAAGCAGCCCCAGGGTTTCAGTTTCCATCAAGCCACCACCTTAATTTTTCGGGGTTCTTAAAATACCGCGCTCTGCCGTACGCAGGAAACGCATTAAATGTTCAACCGGCTCGCAGCTGTCAAGCTCCTGTTCCATGGTTGCGATTGCTTCCTGCAAAGAAAGCCCGCTGCGGTACAGAATGCGGAAGGCCTTTTTCAGCTGGCTGCGCTCTGCCTGCGGAATACCGGCACGTGCCAGGCCAACGCTGTTCAGACCGAATACATAAGCCGGCTGCCCGGATACAATCATAAACGGCGGCACGTCCTGATTTACATGTGCCTGCCCGCCAATCATGGCGCTGCGGCCGATTTTGCAGAACTGATGCACGGCAGCAAGACCGCCGATAACAGCACGGTCTTCAACCGTTACATGTCCTGCCAGAGTTGCCACATTAGACATAATAACATTGTTGCCTACAATGCAGTTATGTGCAACGTGGGTATAAGCCATCATTAAAAGATTATTGCCGATAATTGTTTTGTTGCCTTCGCCGGTTGCACGGTTTACCGTGGTGCATTCACGGAAAATGCAGCCGTCACCGATAATGGTGGAGCTGTGTTCACCGGCAAATTTCAGGTCCTGCGGCACTGCGCCGATGGAACAGCCGGGGAAGAAGGTGCAGTTTTTGCCTACCGTAGTATGTTCATGGATAACGGCATGCGGATAAAGTTTGCAGCCGTCACCAATTACAACATCATCGCCGACAATGGCATAAGCGCCGATTTCCACGTTTTTGCCTATTACCGCGTTCGGATGCACAATCGCCGTCGGATGGATTTTATGTACAGGCATTATTACCGAATTCATCATATTCACTCCTCAAAATTAACCGCTCATTTTAATCTGCAAATTCTTATAAACGATTTGCAACTTACTATTATATATTCGCAAATCAAATCTTTTTTTCACTTTTCAAAATCAGCTTTTATAAGCGGTTAACTGCAAAATACGCCGTTTTTCTTTATTTTTTTTGCAAATACAACGTATTTTGTTAAATTATTTTTTAGCGTCCATAATCGCAAAGGTGCATTCACATTCGCAGGCAACCTTGCCGTCAACCCTGCCCTTACATTCGCAAACGCCCATGTTGCCGCGGATTTTGGTAATAATCGCTTCGGTAATTACCTGGTCGCCGGGAATAATCTGTTTGCGGAAACGCACATTGTCAATTTTGCCGAACACGGCAATTTTGCCGCGGTTTTCTTCAGGATAAAGCAGTGCTACGCCGCCAACCTGAGCCATAGCTTCAATCATTAAAACGCCGGGCATAATCGGGTCGCCGGGGAAGTGGCCAAGAAACTGCATTTCATTCATGGTAATATTCTTAATTCCCACTGCACGTTTCATTGGTTCCAGTTCAATAATGCGGTCAACCAAAAGCATGGGGTAACGGTGGGGAATAATTTTCTGAATTTCGCTTGCTTCTAATACGGTCATTTTTCTTCCTCCTTTAACTGATAGGCCCTGATTTGTTTTGCCAGCCCCGAATTAAACGCATGCCCTGACTTAACGGCAATAACATGCCCTTTCAGCGCGCCGAGCAAATATAAATCACCGACAACGTCAAGTATTTTATGGCGGATTAATTCGTCCTCAAAACGCATCGGCGTTAAAACCTTGTCTTCATCAAAAATAACTACGTTTTCAATGCTGCCGCCGAGGCCAAGCCCCATTGCCTGCAGCTGCTTGATTTCATGCATAAAGCCGACTGTACGGGCACGGGCAATTTCCTTTAAGAAGCTTTCCTCTGTCAGCTCGATATCAAAATACTGGGTTCCCAGCTTCGGATGCGGATTAATGGAAACAAAGGAAATGCGGTATCCGTCATATGGCTGTATGGTAATATATTTATCTCCTTCGTAAACGGCAAAAGACTTCGGCACGGCGTAAACCCTGCGCACAGCCTCCTGCTTAACGCGCCCTGCCTGCAAAATCAAATCACAGAACACTGCGGAGCTGCCGTCTGTTACCGGCGGCTCCGGCGAATTCATTTCAATGCGGCAGTTGTCAATCTGCATGGCAGCCAGTGCCGCCATTAAATGCTCAACCGTAAAAACTTCCGCGCCGTTGGCGCTTAAAGTTGTGGCCTTTAAAGTAGAAGTTACGTTTTCTGCCATTGCCGGTATTTCCGGGCGTTCCGGCAAATCCGTCCTGACAAAAACAATGCCTGTATTTACTTCTGCCGGGCAGAGCGTCATCAGCACTTCCTTGCCGGAGTGCAGCCCAACGCCCGTATAAGATACTTTTTGGGCCAAAGTCTGCTGATATTCCTGATTCGGCATACTTTTCCTCCTGTCTGCTGTTTATTTTTTACCGGCAAAACGCTGCCGTCCGTCTTTCCAACGGTCATGCACCCAGAACCACATAGGCGGGTTTTCTATTATTTCGTGTTCCAGCACCGTAATCAGTTCTTTGGTAACATCGTAAAAATCTTTTTCTTTATCTTTGGTGCGCGGCGTGTAAAGCGGCGGATAAATCTTGGCGCGCAAAGTTCCGTCCGGATTATTATGCATAAAAATCGGCAGTAT
>OHQO01000458.1_pt1 | contig 21340 bp, 14 predicted proteins | sample 1578051 | NCBI WGS metagenome assembly OHQO01 (sample SAMEA3879592, study PRJEB24766) | human gut metagenome | biome: human-associated habitat; feature: feces | place: USA | collected 1985/1987 | reverse complement strand
TATACAACAAAACAAATGGGATTTCTGGCAGAAACTGCCACTGAAAAAAGATATGTTTACCATAGCATATCCCCACCTTCCTGGCAAGGAAATCTTTACGTATACTGCATATATGTAATTGCAAAACGTATTCTAACCTGTGACCATCATAAAAAAGACACACAATGCGATACTCTCTCACATTGTGTGTCTTTTCTTAAATCCCCATACTAATCAAGCAAAAACAAATTCTGGGATTCCATTTTCACAGTAGTTTTTCCCACCCTTGGTGTTCCATCCGGATTTTTGGACTTATTGTTATAAATTTCAAAAACAATATCCCCTTCCTTCTTTTTGTTTTCCCCTGTCGTATCATAAATAAAGTAATACTCACCCATATTTTTCAGGTTTTCAAACACATATTTTTTAGGATTCCCCTTCGTTGCTTTTCCCTCAATCACCGTTCCGTCTTTTTTGTAAATTTTATCTACGTAAGTTCCATCTTTGTATTGGATCGAACAGGTCAGCTTCGTTCTGACGGTATTCAGTTCGACCGGGCTGAAGCGGATTTTTTCCTTAGTGCCGTCAAGGTTATTTCCATATTCTTTCATCCAGTTCATCTTATACACCAGATTCGGATCACTTCCATTTCCGGACTCCTCTTTTAAAAGCTCCGCCTCTTCATTCAGAATCTCAACCATTGGTGGCTCATATGTGGTACGGTATGCGGCAATCATCGTATTAATGAAAAGTTTTGCCTCCATATCTCCATCTACCGTAGAATGACCTACTCCGGAATAAAAAACATTTCCCTTACTGTAAATATAGTAATTATTGGCGGCATCATTCGGGGAAGCCCCATAGGTGGCACCGGTTCCATCTCCGTTTGAAGCCGTACCCGCCCATGCACATGGATCTCCGTTCTCATTATCCGAAAGACAGTACCAGACCGTAACTTCCGGATCTTCCATGTCCAGCTGATACCACTGCCCATGCGTTGATGCAATTTTGAGTGTTTCGTCAATTTTAAACGGATATTCCGTAATCTGTCCCGTATTTGTCTTCGTTGCACGCGTTGTCAGGTCATTATTATTGTTAAATCCCGTCAATTTCACGTTATTGTTATTCACGCCACAGATATATTCATCATTTTTATAACTTCTGATCATATACCGGTATGGGATTATTTGATCCGTATTTTTCTTTTCCCATCCCAGACGTTTCATGGCATAGTAAGTAAATCCCTGGGTATTACCAAGTGCCGTTGTAGAAAGTGTACCGTCGCTGCCAACGGTTGTCTGGGTCATTGTATCATACTTATGTTTCGCCTGATAAGCCAGCAGTTCCTTTCGTTCGCTCTCGGTCAGCTTCCCACTCACAGCTTTATACCGGTTCATTCCCATGACATCACGCAGATATGTATTGGCAGAATATCCGAAATCCCCACTGTTCACATTATGCATAGAAGTAAAATCATGCGTAAACAAAACACTTTTTCCAGAGGCGATAAAATATTTCAGGAAATCAATCGCACCGTTTTTATTCGACATATTTACCTTATGGAACGTATCGCCAAATCCCAGAATAAACATATTGTATGTATGATACAGTTCCTTTTGTTTTTTCGACATTTTAGCTGGATTTTCGTTTCCTTTTTGGGCTGAAATATCCCTGGAATAATCATACACAAATTTCTCCCCGAAATAATTCTTCTGAAAATCAGAAACCGTAGTCGTTACCACGGAAATTTTATAATCATTCAATGCATTATAATATTTCGTAAACAGCGTATTTTCTTCCAGATTCAGATACCCCTTATTATTAGTATCCGTATCCGGCATAATCTGAAGCACCTTAATCTCCCGTTTCTGTCCGGTCTGGTTTTTTGCAACCGAGCAGCCGGTACGTGTAAAATGAATGTCCGGATTATCCTTGCGGTATACAACAATCTTCCACTGGATCAGCCCGAAGTACAGTTTGGAAAGTTTTACCGGTGTAATGTTCTGTTCCCCGTCTCCTGCCGTAAAAACATCTCCCTCATAATAAACTTCCCCTGTATCATCCGAATCATCCGCATCCCCGGAGCCATCCACATCTGCCAGCCCCTCTTCAAATTTACCATCCTGATTCTGGTCAATATAAACTTTACACTGATACTGTGCCGATGGCACATCCGTCACCTGAAAACCAAAATCAAGTTTTGATCTGCCAAAACCGTCCACATCCAGATAATTTGCCTTACTGTCATCTACGGAAACAGACGTATCATTTTTCCCCTCAGACGAAGTCGTTCCCTGATATTCATTTGGCAGTTTTGTAAACGCAATTTTCGGACAGACCTCTTTTACCTTTGCAATCAGCCCATTGGTATCTGACGTCTGGTAAATGGTTTTCTTTTTCTTCTTACTCTCCCTGACCAGATCCGCAAGGTTTGAACCGGCATCTATTTTATCGGACAGACGATAGAGGTCATCAACCGCAACAACCGGATAACCGGCATGTAAAAAGTTCTCCAGTTCCGCTTTCTTAATCTTTGTAATGTCATTTCCCGGGAAACGGAGTGTCGTATCCTCTATAACATTATTTCCACTTCCAGCCCACAGGAACTTGACCGAACGGCTTATGCCGTCTGACCTGCTATACTCTGCACTGGTCATTTTATCTCCGGTATGGAAATATATTTTTCCATTCATGGAAGTATCATTCCACACCGTCTGATTCTCTTTGATCCATTTCACGTTGCCATCTGCATCTTTATAGGTTACATCCTTTTCTACCAGATTGTAAGCGCCCTGATCCAGCCCAAGATAAATCATGTTGTACTTGCTGTTTAGATCCTCCGTGGAACCAATAAACTCTGCCGTAGTCATATGGGTAATCTTAATATCCCCGATAAAATTCGGAATCATAAGCTGGATATAACTCTTTTTCAGAGAGTATCCGTTCTTTCGGTCATAGCATGGCTCAATATCCAATATCCGCAGTTCTCCATCCACATGATCCTTTGATGTTTTATATCCGAGAATATAACGGACTGCATCTGCCGGTGTCGCTTTGGGATCATTTCCCGTAAATTCCTTAAAATCCGTAAACTTAGAATTCGGATCCGATGCCGGAACCGTCCCCGTGCCAAATGCCTGTGTGGAAGTTGTATCCCCTTTAAACACAAACAGTCTGCCATTTAAATATCCCTGATTTTCATCGGTAGAAATATTTCCGGCAGTCATATACTTCTCCCATTTATCCTGCTTCGTCCAGTAATGGTACCAGTTCTCGCCGATCACACGTCCATCCACATCGGACGGAAGAAATGTAAACATAGACCAGTATGTCTGCGCATCGTCCGTCTGTGCAGTAAACACACCAGTCTCAACTCCATTAATTTCTTTCTTTTGAATCAAGGCATCTTCTCCATCCAGATACAACCGCTGAAACAGTTCAGAATCCATGGAAAACAGCATGACTGCCAGTTTATACATATTATTGTTATAGCCCGTATCGGTATAAGTATAAATGGTTGGATTCATATTCCAGTCCAAAATATGAAACGTAACCGATTTTCCCCCACTTAAAGATCCCTGTGTAGCTATATACACCCCGGAATCCATAAAAATCGGGGCATAGTTCTCCTCCCGATTGATCTTCTTATACATTTTCTTGACAACATCCCAGCTGATATCTTTCGATCCATTAAATCCATTCGTATACGAAGAAACAGACGAATGCTTTCCGTACCTGTTGTGTTTTTTCCAGATCTCTCTGATATTATCACCCCCGGAATGTACCTTTGGGGAAACCACATACAGATCCGCATAATCTGCCCATTTCGGCTGTGCATTCAGCTCTTCCGGTGTAATCGTTTTAATAATCACCGAATAATTGTCTGCTTCCTCCTGTGTTTTACAGCCGATACTGTCCTTTAAAAAATAATCATTGTTTTTATATAGATAGTAATTCTCTGTTACATTAATATTATCCTTTGATTTATCACCGGTACTTTTTCTTTTTGTATAAATCCGGTCGCCCTCATTGGTAAGTTCACGATCCGTCCTTTCATCAAATGTCTGATCTTTATAATCCGATTTTTCGAAATCATTTACTGTATGCCAGATAATATTTCCATGATCCTGTCTGACAAACGATAAGCTTTCATTTCCGTCTTCCCCTTTTACAATTTTTTGGACAAACGTTCCTTCCCCATCTTTGACGCGCTCATAGTATCCGGTATATTCTGCATCTTTCATGCCATCATCACAGACACGCATATTTCCAGAATATTTTGAAATGTCCCCTTCCGGCTCATCCGGGAAAAAATAAGCCTTTTTCTGTTCGTATTTTGCACCGGTTATGGATGTAACCGTTGTAAGATCCCCATCCCCATAACGCATCTCTTCCACATTTACCGGTTCACATCCACTGATCTGGTATCCAAACTCTGCGTATTCCTCATAAGGCACAATTTCAAGAATCAGAAACGGGTTTTTCTTTGTTCCAAGCTTTGCCGCTGCGGCATTCGCATCGTAAATGTTGCGCTTCGACTCCGGAATCTGCTCTATCTGGTCAACGACCCCTCTTGTCATCTCCGGAAGTTTCTCATCCGCCTTTAATTTATTCCGGTACCCGACAACCCCAAGACAGACAACAAGCACCCCCAGCATACAGACTGCGGATGCAATTCTCTTTTTTCTGTTTCCGTTATTTTTTTTCTGCCGATGCCATCTTACCATCTTCAATACGAACGCCCCTTCCTTACCTGAGTACATTTCTCAGCTTGAATTCATTTTGTATCGTATACTTCTGTTCCAGATATTGCATATCAAAAGAAACCGCAACGGATGCCTTTTCCGTGGAAGCATTTACTGTGCCGGTAAATGCCGTAACATATTCGCCGATCAGATTTTCCTGCACCTCATCCGTAGCTGCAGAAATCACCGTTGTATCGGTTTTTGGATCTGCCACAGCCATTTTCTTTGTATATAATTTCTTTCCACCTGCAGAGATCCAGATCACCCGCTTGCTTGCAGCCTCCGGGGCTGCGGCACCTGCCGGATTGGTTACCGACGGGGTGTTCGGAATCGTATAAATGGCGATCCCACGGACACCGGACACGGATGGGTCAAGTTCCTCCACCCGGTTTCCTTCCATCACCCACATGCCGATCTGCTCCATCAGAATCTGTGACTCCGACTGCAGATCAATCTGCGCAGACGCGTGGTTATAATTTTTGTGCGCCATTCCAAGGAAAAGCGTTGCAGCGCCTAAAATAACCGTTGAAATTGCAATCGCGATAATCAGTTCCACAAGCGTAATTCCCCTATGATCGTTCGGCACACTGCCACCCCCTTTAAAAAGTTACTGCTCCGTAAAATGCCTGCCGGTATCTTTCACCAGCCGGATTGTGTATGCCGGGACACCATCAATATAAATGGCATTCACATTTGTACAATCGTCATAAAATGCCGTTTTCTTATAGGCAATCTTAATAAATGTCCCACCGGCACCCGGTTCTGTCAGTTCCTCCCCGGTGCTGCTGTCCTTACGGATTTTAATTGTATTATTACACAGCTTCGTCCCGTCAGATGTCAGCTTTGTATCGTCAAAACTGCCCAGATTATCGGACAGGACACGCGTATAATATCCATTGTCCAGCTTGTAAATATACAGATAAGAACTGCCGGCTTTGCTCATCGTCCTGACCTGAAGCGCATCCAGCGAAGAATCCAGCGTCCTTACCACCTTCTGCGTATTGGCATAGTGCAGATGCCCGATCATCATGACAGACGTGCTTGCAAGAATGCCAATAATCGCAATAACGATAATGATTTCAACGAGCGTAATTCCATTCTGCCCCAAAAGTTTTCGTTTCTTCATTGGCACACCCCTTACCCGTTCTTCTTCCAATTATCATAGTTCAAATAAGAATCCAGATCAAGGTTTCCGGAAATATTTGATGCCGCAAGGGAAGAACAGCCTTTGAAAAACTGGGAAAACAGCGGAGTATCCCGTTTCTGGTCCTCGGTAAACAGCTGGGAAACCAAAAGCTTGTTTCCCCGTACCGAAGCGTTGGAATCAAAAGAGATCACCCCACCGGAAATAATCATTCCCTCAAACTGGCCGGACACCCTGACATCCCCGGTTGCAATGACAATTCCCTTTGTAACCGTAGCTGGAAGTGCATAAGTTCCGGCATTTTCAATCAGGTATACATCCGCAGCCGGAGAATACACCGTTTCCGAAGCCGTCGGGGATGCCTTGTGTTTCTCCACCTCTGTGGTAAATGCACTCCGGTCAATCAGATAGTCAAACAGCGGATTTACCGTTTTGTCAATCACTTCATGCCCACTGGCATCCGTAGATGTCAGACGGACATTGTCTTCGGTCACTCCCTGCCCCTGATCCGTCAGTCCCAGTTCCAGCGACTTATAGCGCACGGCAAGCTTCGAACAGTACTTCCAGTATAACCCACTGCTGTCTTTCCAGTTGTCCGGCGCAATCGTATACGTTCCAACCTCCAGCATATCTGCAGAAGCCGCCCGTTTTAAAATGTCCCCAGAAAACGTCATAATCGTATTGGAATCCACAATCAATGCATCCTCATCCAGATAGATATTGGCATACTGTGCCGTTTTCCCCTGATTGTTCACATAATAATCGGAAAAAAAGTCATTCGCAGACTTCTCCGAATTAAAATTCAGGTAATAATAGACCCCACCCGGAAAATAATAGGGAACCACCTGCCGGCTGCTGTTTAAATATCCTTTCAGCGTACTTTCACTGATTCCGGTATATGCCGCATACTTCTTTTGATCCAGACTTCTGCCATCTCCCGACACATATTCCAGTGGAACATAATATGCCAGCTGGTTCGTCCGCGCTGAGATGGACTCGCCCATCAGAATATCCTCGTTACTGGCATCGAGCTTTCGCGAAATAAACGTCCGCCCTGCCAAAAGCAGGTAATTCAACCCTTTGATATCCAGATGGCTGCTTTTTCCATTGACCATCATGGCACTGCTAAACTCCGCCTTTTTCGCGGAATCCGGATCCTGTGCGCCATAATTTTTCTGGAAATTATAGCCGTAATAATTGCCCTGCAAAGTCACGGAGCTCCCCCTGCCAGCCAGTTCCAGATCATCCGCCACATACATATTTCCGTTCATATGGATAGAGGAAGCACCGTTTGTCCCGGCAGACGATGTCCTTATATTTTCCGCCCAGATCGAGGAACTGCCGTCCCCGACCGTCAGGTCTGATCCGCTCTCCGTCACGATATCCCCGCGTGTAAGAACCGTCTTCCCCTTGATCGTACCGTTTCCGCCTGTGGACGCATAAATTCCGTCTGCCCCGGCATACACATTGCCATCCACCGTCACATTCTGTGCCCCGATGTTGATCTGTCTGTCAGCTATCAGCGCGTAACGCATAAACTCCTGCACCTGCCCACTGCCGGAGAAATTCATCTTCGGAGTGGAAAACACCAGGTCGGTTTTGATCGTTGTCTCATAATCCTGTGCATCCTTATACCGGATCTGCACACCCTTTAACGTAAACGTCCCTGCACCGTAATCCACCTCATATTTTGGATCCGCGGCAGGAATATAACATCCCTGGTCTGCGGCTTCTTTGATGCAGCTTTTTACCGTATCCGTATCATAGCCGGAAACCCGGTACGCCACGTTGCCGGAAGCGTCCATGGTATCCGATGCACCAACTGCCGGATCTGTGTGGTTTTCTGCAAACTGCTTCTGCAGCCCGTCCATATATCTGGTGGCAAATACTTTCTGCACATCCCCGCCGGAAGCAGAATACGTCAGGTAATTTTCAAGGACATCCGCATACGCTTTCTCCAGTGACTGCTCTGCAAGTTCCCTTGCACCGGCACGCAGATTATCCATCAGTTCATCCGCACTGTAGAAATTTTTTTTCGTGCCGCGTTCCACTTCCTTCATCTCAATATTGACAATCGTAATCTTCGTGATCACCACGGCAATCAGGCTTACCACAACCATCAGAACCAGTACGGCAAGCAGGGAGGCGCCACGGTTATCCTGTTTGAACCGGTTTCCTTTCATCGCTACTCTCCTTTCGACGTGCTGACCGTAATATAACGGTACTTTTCCTTATCCGGATTGTTTCCGCCCTTGCCTTTCTTATATACACAGACCGTCAGATCGACCTTTCGCACTCCCCCGCTGCTTGCCACCAGAGGGGCAACCGACCCAGCCGGCAGCTTAAAGCTGTCCTGATAAATTGCTCCCTTGTTGGTCACCGCAGCCGGATCATCCGGATACGACTTGTTGCCAAGGTTTGATGCCACAGACGGCATCGGGCAACCCTGCGGCAACACCGTCATCTTATAATCCGGTCTGATGCTGTTGACATCCGCAATATTCTGGCATACAAACACCAGCTTAGGGTTCACACCGGCAGCGTATGTAACCTCCATCGTATCGCTGTCCTGCGCCACATGGTACATAAGGTAAATATGTTCCACGTCACGGATGTCTTCCTCTGCAAACTCATTACATTCGTATACTTCCGAAGGATCTATGCCCAATACCTCATCGCCTGTTTCCCCACATGTATAGCTGCATGCCACCCGGACATGCGTGCTGTCTGCCGTGACCGAAAATTTCCGCTTCATCTTCGCCTGCAGTTCGCTATCCCCAAGCGGAAGCGTTCCCGGATGTGCAGCGGCATATGTCATATTTTTTTCCGAAAAATACGTCATTGCTTCCTGCAGCTGGTTATGTTCCAGTGCCACGACATCCTTTGTGTCATCAATCCCTTCGATCTGTGGGATATTGGTGTCATTTTCAGCTGCAGCCGTACTGACAGAAACCTCGACATCATACGTGCTGCCAGAAGTGCCTGCCGCCGCGTAGTACACATTCTCCGCCTGAAATGCCGGTGCCGGGGCAGCCGCCGGAGTCTCACTGAGCAGGGTGTAGCCATTTCCTTCCAGATAGGGAACACGAAATCCTGCCCCTGTCGTCACCACAGCCAGCTCTTTTTGGTTTTTTAAATCCTCCAGCACTTCCTGCGCCAGATTGGTTGCATGCTGTTTGTCCGCCATCATCGCATTGTACTTCATGGACTGCGTAAAATAAGACAGCAGCGGAATGGAAATAATGGCAAGAATTGCCATGGCAAGGATGACTTCCAGCAGGGAAAATCCACCATTGTTATTCGGTTGTCTCTTCATCTGCGGGCCTCCTTCCCATCCGTTTTACGGTGCAGTTTCAAGCGATGTGCTTCTACCAAAAATACTCATCACACCTTTTGACATATTCGGAAATACCGGTGGAACATACTCTTTTCCGGTGTTCTCCAGATAATACATATTCAGTGTCATCTCCCCGTTTAATTTTCCGGTGGAATCATCATAATTTGCCGTAAACTGTGAAATCGTTGTACGATCCTTAAAATTGTTGACATAAGCGATCATTTCCTTTAATCCGGCATAGCCTGCCTCATAGCGGATACCGATAGAGGCATAATATCCCCGAACCTCTTTTTGCTCTGGTCCTGTCGTTTCCTGTTCTGCTGCATCTGCCCCCTGTGTGCTCTCCTCACTCTGGCTTTCGGATGTAGAAGATGCCTCTGCATCCGGTGCGGTAGTGGAAGAAGCATCCGTTCCTGCAGCCGTGTCCGTGCCATTGGTCTGCACATCCACAGCAAGCGGCTGGTTCATGGTAAACGTAATGTCCGTAATATGGAAATCGCTGCTGTTATCCTCATACGCCTGTAACGACTCAATAGCCTTCTCGGTTGTCATTGCAGAAGGATACGTACTGATAATCGTCTTCTGCTTTTTTACCATCAGCTGGATATTTTCTTTTACCTTCGGAAGTCCTGCCTCCATCTGTTCCATCTGCTGCACTTTTGCCTGATCGGCCGTATTCTGTTCTTCAATCTTCGCTGCCTTGCTCATTCCCTTACTGAAAATAAAGAAATACGAACATGCCACTATGACAATCGCACAGAAAATGAGCAGCAGCCGCTTGTCGGAATCTGAAATTTTAATTCTATTCATTGGTCTGCTCCTCTCCTTCCACGCTGTCTGTATCGGTATCTGTATCGGCCTCTGCATCCGCAGACGGAACCGCTTCTTTTATGAGATGCCCGTCCTCGCCGAGAAATGCGCCGGTATAATAAGCATTTAACGTATACGTCCACGTCACCGTGCCGCTGTCTTCATCAGACTCCTCCGACATGGACGGAATCGAAAGATTTTCAAGCAGCGTCACATCCGCAAAATTCAAAAGCATCTGTCCGACCGTAACTTTCCGGTCTGCCTCCATATTCAGCGTTACCAGCGAACCGTCCGTCTGGATGTTTTTTACATGGATGGTTGTCGGAAGTTCATTTTCCAGCTGCGCAATCAGCGGATACAGCTGCTCATTTTTCGTGATGGTGGCAAGATCCAGTTTCTCATACACCTGTTCCTCCGCCTGTACCCGCGCGTAATCGTCATATGTCTCCTGCACATAGGAAAGATCATTGATCCGTTTGGTCAGGTTGCGGTGCTCACGATAAGCCAGCAGCTGACGCACACCGGAACCGAGAATCAGCAGGACACTTACCAATACTGCCCCCGCCAGAATCACATATGCCGTGTGCAGGTCGTTCTTTTTGGAATCTGCCACAAGCATGTCCTTTGGCCTGGCATCAATCGGATGAACCGCCGCACCGATGACCGAAAGGAAACCGACAGCCGTTGCCGCCTTCGGTCTCGTCCCGGAAGATGCCGCATCCGGTGTTACCGTCCCCTCAGCCGCCTTGTTTTTTCCGCTCCGTAAATCGATGACCTTCGTGAAATCAATTTCCTGCAGCGGAAGCGGAAGCTCCTGTGCAAACAGTTTGTGCATGCCTGCAAAACGGGAACCATCGCCAACCAGATAGACATTCCCGACAAATTCCTGTTTGACCTGATTCTGATAATACTCAACCGCCGTGTTTGCAATGCGCAGATGATACCGCAGGGACTCCGCCAGATCCTCATATGCCTCTTCTGCCAGAGCCTGCTGACGCTTCATCTCCTCCTGGTTTCCCATCTCCGGAACGGTCGGGCGATTGTATATGACATTGTGGTCTAAAAGAAAATCAAGTGCTTTCTCCTCATCATCAATCCCAAGCACCGGATGGTCAATCACCGCCGTAATCGTAGCGCCATAGCCGTACGGTGTCACACGCTGAAAGACCAGTTTTTTATTTTCCAGAATACTGATCACCGTTGCCTGCTCTTCCAGCTGCACAACCACAGCATTTTCCAGAAAACTGTCACACAGAAGCTGTACCGTTCCGTTTCCGATATAATCAAACGTTTCTACCTTCAGTCCTGCCAGTTCTGAGAACGTCACATAGTTATTCAGAAGATTATCGGGAATTGCCACTAAAAGCAGCTTGAGCATTTTCTTCCCATCTTCTTCCTCCACATCCATCTTGCTGTAGCTGATGGTGTAATTGCTCACATCCATCGGGAAATAATCACGGATCTGGGATTCAATGATTCCCATGATCTTATTGTCTTTGACAAATGGGATCATGACTTCACGGGTCACGACTTTTGAGGAAGAAAGGGTAAATACGACTTCTTTCTCATGGATATCGCGCTTGCTGAGTTCGACTTTCAGTGCAGACGCAAAAGCTTCCTTGTCGCGGATATAGCCATCTTCCACCGCATGTTCCGGAGTACGGAACGCAAAGGCTTTATGTACCGGCGGATTTTTCTTGCGGTAATCGGTCAGTGCGACTTTTGTCCACCATACACCGGCCTCAATACTTACTACTCTTTTGACCATTTTCATTTTCTCCTTTATATTTTCCGAAAGGTTTTCATTGGAAAATGTACAAAAATAATTATGCTTTGTTCATGTTCTCTGAAAAATCACAAATCCTAATTATTTTTCTACATTTTCCATCGTAACGTTGTGGCATAAAAAATTGTGCGGTGAAAATGACAGATGTTTAAAATTCGCCACAGGAATAAGAAAAACTTTACTTTTTTTAATTATGCCATACGTAGCAGTTCATGCCATGTTTTAATAAATGCCCATCATGCCAAGATACCAGGTCCAGAAACGGCTGCCCCAGAGTGCGGCGATGAATATGCCTGCCGAAAGGTACGGACCGAGTGCAAGCAGGTTGTTTCGCTTGCTTACTTTCATACGGATGGTATGGATGACGGAGCCAAGAATGCATGCAAGAATAAATGCAAAAATAATGTTTTTTGCGCCTAAAAGCAGGCCTGCATATGCCATGAGTTTGATGTCTCCCCCACCGATTGCTTTGCCGGAGGAGAAATAATACAGGCCATACAAAAACAGGCTGACAATGACTGCCCCGATGATATGGGACAGGATATGCCGGAAATCATACACGGTCATGATGATACCGAGCAGTCCCAGAAACAGGTTCTGGGAAACCGGTATCTGATAGGTTCTCTCATCGATAACCGCAATGACAATCAGGGCAGATGTCATGAGGCAATACAGCACACTGCTGAACGTGAAACCGCCCGCCATGAAAACGACCACATACAGCACACCATTTAAAGCCTCGATTAATGGGTACTGTATGGAAATCCTAGCACCACATTGCCGGCATCTGCCCCGAAGAATTATGTAGGAAAATACAGGAACCATGTCCCGCCAGCCCAGCTTACGCCCGCAGTTCATACAGTGCGAGGACTGCACGATATTCTCTTTTTTCGGGATACGGAAGATCAGCACATTTAAGAAACTGCCGATGACGATTCCGTATAAAAATATAACAATATAAAGAAAAATCGTAAGTTGGGTTAGCATTTATTTCTCCTATAAATTAAAGTTCTGTAATAACTGCATCAAATACTTCTTTTCCAGATGAGCAGCTTTCATCAGAATATGCTTGTGTCGTAATTTTCTTTTCTGTCTTAGGATCAATTGTTATTTTAATTGCTTTAATTTCCTTTCCCTTTTTAGAAGTCATTTTACCACTAAACTCGCTAAATGTAGAGTAACCTGTTAAATCTTTAATTTCCTGTGCCAAAGTTCCAGCTGGCTTTCCAGTAGCATCAGTATTAGAGTCTGTATTTGTAATAATTACAGTTGTTACATCTGTACACTTCTCTGCATTTGAAGAATAAGCTGTTGTTGCTGCTGTTCCATAACTATTAATAATCTGCAAATCCTTTGCTTCCTTTGACTTGTTAATATAAGGAAGTACCTGTGTGCCAACAATACCTACCAAAATTGCCATAATTGCGATAACGATAATCAACTCTACAAGAGAGAAACCTTTGTTATCCTTCTTTTCATTCTTTGCTTTCATGTTCTGAAGCAGTTCCATAATTTTCTTCATACCCTTTGTTCTCCTTTGATATATATTTTTATGTATCTATCATCACATGTCTCATGGCAGACATGTAACAACCCTTCTTCTGCCTACGGTCAGGCTCCGATGCTGTCGTACAGGCTGTACATCGGCATCATGATCGCAAGGACGATCGGCACCACAATAACTGCCATCACAATGATGATGAGCGGTTCCATTGCGGCAAGCAGTGCCTCGGTCGCCGACTCCACCTCTTCATCATAATATGCTGCGACTTTGTCGAGCATGTCTTCCATATTACCGGTTTCCTCGCCGATCTCTATCATGTGGTAGACCATCGGTGGAAAGACCCCGGAATCTGCCAGCGGCTTCGAGAGCGGGATTCCACGGCTGACCTCTTCGGTCGCATCTTTTAATGCCTGCTTAACCACGGCATTCCCCATCATCTCGGTCACAAGCCCGAGTGCATCCACCAGCTGGACACCGGAGCCCATCAGTGTGGACAGGGTTCGCGTCATGCGCGAGGATGCCGTCTTGATGCTGAGCGGGCCGACCAGCGGTACCTTTAGAATAAATTTTCCCAATATATGTGCCCCACTCTCTGTCTTTTTCCACGCATGGATAAATACTGCAATCCCTGCGATGATGGCGACAAGAAAATACCAGCTGTGCACAAAGAAATCGCTGACTGCCATGACTGCAAGCGTGATGCCCGGCAGTTTTCCGCCGACTTCGTCAAACTGGGCAGTAAAGGTAGGCACAATCTTAATCATCATGATGGCTACGACAACGATAATAACAAGAATCAGGATGACCGGATAAATCGCTGACTTGATGATCAGCCCCTTCAGGTGGGCTTCTTTTTCAAACTGGCTTCCCACACGGCTGAATGCTTTATCCAGTCCACCGGAGGATTCCCCGGCGGCAACCATCTGCACCATGAGGTTTGGAAAAATCTTCGGGTGCTCCGCCATCGCAACGGCGAGGGTCTCCCCGCGCTGTACGGAATCCCGCACTTCTGCGATTGCATTGGCAAACGGTTTGTTCTCGGTCTGCTCGGATAGCATGTCGAGTGCCTCGACAACGGTCACGCCGGCATTTAATACGCTCTCAAACTGGCGGCAGAATACGCTCATTTCGCGGACGCTGACGGCTTTTCCGATATGGATTTCGAGATCTTTGTTAAATGCGTTGGCTCTTGCGATGGAAACGATGGTGTTGCCGCCGGATTTGAGTTCTGCCGAAGCGACTTCCATGTTCATGGCCTCGATGGTGCCGGTTTTTGGTTTTCCATCGGCCCCGACCACTTCGTATTTATAACTTGCCATGTCTTAACTCCTTTTTAAAACAGCTTCTGCTGCATGTTTCCTGTATCCTGTGCATACTCCACGGCATTTGCCGCATCAATTTTGTGCTTCAGATAAAGACTGAATAAGGAATCATCCATCGTCTGCATACCAATCTTCTTGCTTGTCTGCATGATGGAAGGGATCTGGTGTGCCTTATCCTCACGAATCAGGTTTTTGATTGCCGGGGTTCCTAACATAACCTCAAAGGCTGCCACACGGGACTTTCCATCAATCGTAGGCAGAAGCTGCTGCGAAATAACAGCTTCCAAAACCGATGCCAGCTGGGAACGGATCTGATTCTGCTGATGCGGTGGAAACACATCAACAATACGCTCGATCGTTGGTGCCGCACCAATGGTATGCAATGTGGAAAATACCAGATGTCCGGTCTCTGCCGCCGTAATCGCGGTGGAAATCGTATCAAAATCTCTCATCTCTCCCACAAGGATAATATCCGGGTCCTCACGGAGTGCTGCACGAAGCGCATTTCCATAGGAATCCGTATCAAGGCCAATTTCTCTTTGGTTTACAATTGACCGATTGTGTTTATGTAAATACTCAATTGGATCTTCCAATGTAATGATATGTTCATTCCGTTCTTTGTTTATGACATCAATCAAAGAGGCCAGCGTGGTTGATTTACCACTTCCTGTTGGTCCCGTCACAAGAACCAGCCCTCTCTTTTTCTTTGTCAATCCAAGCACAGCTTCCGGAATACCGAGTGCTTCCGGTGTTGGAATATCACTTGCCACAATACGAAGAACTGCAGCATACGACCCCCTCTGGTGAAATGCATTGACACGGAATCGCCCCACACGGGTATCGGTATAGGCAAAATCCACTTCACCAGTGGCCTCCATGGTTGCCTTCTGTTTCGGTCCAAACATGGATTCCACCAGTTCTTTGGTCATCGCCGGTGTCAGTTTCTCAAATCCGTCCATTTCATAAAGTGTTCCGCTGATCCTGCACTTCGGCCGTACCCCCACGGTAATATGTAAGTCGGACGCATGATGCGCTTTTGCTATCGAAAGAAGCGTATACATTGACAATTCCATCTGTTTTGCTGCCTTCCCTTCCCTGTTTTATTTAATCCTCTTCGTCATCGTATGCCACACGCTGCACTTCCTCGACGGTGGTGATTCCGCGCAGTGCGTAATCAATGGCACTCATGCGAAGCGTTTTCATGCCATGTGTGAGTGCGATCTCCTCAAGCACATCCGCATTCTCCCCGCGGTTGATCGCCTGCCGCAGGTCTGCCGTGACCGGCATGATCTCATAAATACCGATTCTTCCATAGTATCCGGTTCCGCCGCAGCGGACACATTCTTTGTGCCCCGGTGTGCGGACATTGATCCGTCTGGCGGGATCCTTTATGCCGAGTATTTTTTTCTCTCCTGCGGTTGCCTCCCGGACAATTCCGCATGCCGGACAGACCCGGCGCACCAGACGCTGGGCGATTACCCCGACCACGGAATCCGCAATCAGGTAGTTTTCCACTCCCATATCTGCCAGACGGGTGATGGTATTTGCCGAACTGTTTGTATGTAAGGTGCTGACCACCAAGTGTCCGGTGATGGATGCCTTTACCGCAATCTCTGCGGTCTCCTGGTCACGGATCTCCCCGATCATGATGATGTCCGGATCCTGACGCAGGATGGAACGCAGTGCCGAGGAAAAGGTAAGTCCCGCCTTTTCGTTTACCTGTACCTGGTTGACCCCGTTTAAGTTCGCCTCAACCGGATCTTCTACCGTGATGATATTGACGCCTTCTACGTTTAATTCATTTAATGCGGTATATAATGTCGTAGACTTACCGCTTCCGGTCGGTCCCGTGACGAGAATAAGCCCGTTCGGATGGCTTAGGATGTGGTCAAACTTTTTTAATTCGTCCTCCGGGAATCCCAGATCCCGCTTGTCCAATGTCAGTGCTTTTTTCTGTGCGAGACGCATAACGACCTTTTCCCCATAGACGGTCGGAAGCACGGACACACGGATGTCGTATTCCTGCCGGTCCACAATGCTGGTCGCACGACCGTCCTGCGGGCGGCGCTTTTCGGAAATGTCAAGTCCGCTGACAATTTTGATTCTTGCGATCAGTGCGGCATGCAGGCTGATGTCGTGCCGCATGGCTTCGTGCAGCACGCCATCCACACGGAACCGGATCCGCACCTGGTTTTCCATCGGCTCGATATGGATATCGCTGGCTCTCCTGTGGACCGCCTGCTCGATGATCTGTCCTAACAGTTTGACAATCGGTGCCTGCTGGACATTGTTCTCATCGTTTCCACTCCCGGGATCTAGGGCTGCCCTGGCTTTTGCCTGTTCCTGCTTTTCCCTTGTATACTGTTCTGCCACACGCAGGGCTTCTGCATTTCCATAGTAGCGGTCGATGGCTGCCGCAATATCACTCGGGGTTGCAGCAAAACGCTCCACCTGACACCCGGTAATGATGGAAACATCGTCCATCGCCCGGATATCCAGCGGATCGCTCATTGCCACGCACAAAAGATTGGGATTTTTCTCATTGAACTTAAACGGAATCAGATTATACTTCCGCAGCACTGCCTCGTCCAAAAGCCGGATGATTTCCTCCGGGATGCGCAGGGTCGACAGATCGACACTCTGTATTTTCAGCTGTGCCTTCAGTGCCTCTACGATCTGTTTTTCGTCTGTAAACCCCAGATCTATCAGTACCACTCCGAGACGCTCTCCCTGTTTTTCTGTTTTCTGGACCTGTAACGCTTTTACCAGCTGATCCTGCGAAATGACTCCTGCATCCACAAGCAGATCGCCCAGTCGCTTCTTCCGGGCAAACCCTACCAACTTATCCATGTAATACTCCCACTACGTTAAACATTTATTATTTTCGAATATTTTCGAGCAATTAATGATTATTATAACCTTTTTTGTTCTCTATTGCAATCCTTTTTCATGTATAAAATATAACTTTTTTGCATTTTACCGTTTCTTTTTTTGTGCAGATTTCACATCTAGGTCTTTTGTCCTATTTTATTTGCCGTCATTTCCTCCACAAAAATACCATATCCTTTCGTTGGATCGTTAACAAGCACATGGGTCACGGCACCGATCAGTTTCCCATCCTGCAGGATCGGGCTTCCGGAGAGTCCCTGCACGATTCCGCCGGTCAGCTTCAGCAGGTTCTCATCCTCCACACGAAAACGGATTCCCTTATTTTTATCTCCCGGTGTATAATCAAGATCATCAATTACGATGCGATACGACTGCAGTTCCCCGGACGCATCCGACAGAATTACCGCATCCTTTGTCTGAATCTCCTGTTTGTAACCAACCGGACACAACAGACTTTCGTTTTTCTTTTCTTCCCGGAAGTTTTTCGTCAGCGTGCCATAGATACCGATTTGTGTATTGCTGGACACTTCTCCGATCTGGTTGTCTTTCCCATAATAGACAATTCCCTCCAGCTCTCCCGGTGTTCCCCGGACACCTTTTTTGATACCGAGCACCTGTGCTTTGTACAGCCGGCCGTCTGACAGACGGAGCAGGTCTTTGGTCTGTCCGTTTCCGATTCCGTGTCCCAGTGCCCCGAAGTTTCCGTCCTGATCAAAATAGGTCAGCGTGCCGATCCCTGCCATGTCATCTTTCACCCAGAGTCCCAGACGATAGCCTTTGTGTTCTGCTGCCTCAACCGGCTCCACCGATACCTGAATCTGCTCGGCTCCGCGCCACAGGGTCAGCACCACCGGTTGTTCCCCGTACTGATTGATCCGCTCCATCAGTTCTTCTTTTTTCGTGACCGCTTTTCCATTTACAGCAGTAATATAATCCCCCGGAAATACAATGTGTTCTGCCGGCTGCCGGCTGCTTCCGTCCACAGTTTCCACCGGGCCGGATCCCAGCACCAGTACTCCCTGGGCAGCCCCGTAAATGCCCACCACCTGTCCGCTCACGTATAAAGATTTTCCGTTCACCACGGAAACCTGCACCTCTTTCATAGGAAGGATGCCAAACAGATAGCAGGTCAGTGTATATTCCCCCTGCTTCAGCTGGCTGCACGTTTCCACTGCCCGTTCCTGCTTCATTGCCTGAAACGTCCGCGCCCCGATCTGTGCCATAACGGATTGCGGTTTTGTGGACATTGCCAGTGTGACCGGAATTTTTTTGTCCAGTTCCAGTTTCTGCCCCTCCTGCACGTATACATGATCGGGAATGGCATGTATCATGGTGGCATAGGCAAAGCAGCACAGCGCCAGAACATAAATACAGATAATATTTTTGAATATACGCATATAAAAAGACCGCATGCCAAAGGTTCTCCTATCTTCTCGGATACCTTTAGTATGCGGACTTTGGTTTTATCTATTCGTATTTTTCTGCCAGACGTTTCATCTCGCGTGCGTTTTGTAAAACCGTATCCGTGATCTCCACGCCGCCAAGCATCCGCGCCAGTTCCTCGATACTTTCCTCTTCCCGCAGCGGATGAATCCGGGAAACCGTGGACGCATGCTCCACCGATTTTTCAATCAGGAAATGGGCATCTGCCATGGCAGCAATCTGCGGCAGATGAGTGATGCAGATGATCTGGTGCGTCTTTGCCAGCAGTTTCATCTTCTGCGATACCATCTGTGCCGTACGCCCGCTGATTCCACTGTCAATCTCATCAAAGATCAACGTCGGAATCTCATCCGTATCCGCCATGACGGTCTTGACCGCGAGCGCAATACGGGAAAGTTCTCCGCCGGAAGCGACCTTTCCCAGAGGCTTTAACGGTTCTCCCGGATTGGTGGAGATCATAAACTCTGCCTCATCCCAGCCCCCGGCACTGTACTCCGTCTTCCGGAATTCCATCGTAAACTGCACATCTAAAAAATTCAGATCTTCAAGTGCCTGTGCAATCGCTTTCGTCAATCCCTTTGCTGCTTTCTTCCGGATTCCGGAAACCTCTGCACACAGCCCGTCCAATTCTTCTTTCTTCCGGTTTATGGAAGTCAAAAGATCATTTAAGTATTTATCATAATCCTGTAATACTGCAATGCGCTTTGTTTTTTCTTCCGCAGCCTGTAAAATTTCTTCCATCGTATTTCCATACTTGGATTTCAGGTGATTGATCTCATCAAGCCTCTTTTCGGTCTGATAAAAGACTTCGTCATCAAATTCCTCCCCCGACAGGTAGGAAGAAATCTCATGATTAAAATCGCTCAGCAGATTATCAATATCGGTAAGCATCTGTTCCATCTGCGCAATGCGCTCCTCATATGCCGAAACCGAACTGACTTCCCGCAGGGCACGGCTGATAAGTTCCGATGCATTCTCTCCGGTACCGCCGTCTCCCCCGGTGGCTGCACCGGCGGCCGATATGGCATCCATGATCTTTTTTGCGTTTGCGAATCTGCGATACTGTTCTTCCAGCCGGGTATCCTCCCCGACGGAAAGCTGTGCCTCTTCGATTTCCTTTACTTCATACGCAAGAAACGACAACTCTCTGGCGCGCTCCTCGGTATCCAGAGACGAGGACTCCCATTCTTTTTTCAGTTTCCGGTATTCCTGATAACAGGCGGCAAGACGCTCCTTTTTTTCTCCCAGCGCATCTTTTGCATAGGCATCGAGAATTTCCAGATGTTTCTTTCTGGAAAGAAGGGACTGGTGCTCATGTTGCCCATGAATGTCGATAAGCAGGGATGCCACCTCTTTTAACCGCGAGGCAGACACTGCCTCTCCGTTGATCCGCGCAATTGCCCTTCCGGAAGTTATCTTACGACTTAATATTACTGTTTCATCCTCTGTTTCTATGCCCAGTTGCCGAATCGCATCCAGAACCTTTGGGTTTTCAACCGAAAAGACCAGCTCCACAAGTGCGGTCTCTTCGTTATCCCGGAGCAGCTCCTTGGGAACCTTCTCTCCGAGTGCCAGTGCAACCGAACCGATGATGATGGATTTACCGGCACCGGTCTCTCCTGTTAAAATATTAAGTCCTTCTTTAAATTCTACCTCTGTTTCTGTAATAAGAGCGAGGTTCTTCACATGTAGATTTTGTAACATATTTTCTCCTTCCTCTCCCAGGCATGACGATATATGTTATTTTCTGTTACAGTTCAGCTATAATCTGATATTCATGTAACATTATTCCACAATTCTGCGGATTTTTTTCATCACCGCATATGTATCATCAACAGTCCGGATTGCACACATGATTGTGTCATCTCCTGCAATCGAACCGACGATTTCTCTCATCTTCATGGCATCTATTGCAGCACAGACAGCGCTTGCCATTCCCGATACAGTCTTTATAACGAGGATATTCTGTGCCATATCCATGGAAACAAATCCATCGCGGAACACTCTGGTATATTTTTCAGACAGATCTTCGCTTGCCTCCATCAGTGCAACATATTTCTGCCTGCCCCCGTTGACTGCCACCTTTGTCAGCTTCAATTCCCGAATATCCCTCGAAACCGTTGCCTGCGTTACCTGATATCCTTCCCTCTCTAAATAATCCGATAATTCTTCCTGTGTTTCGATGTTATTCTTTTTTATCAGTTCAAGTATTTTTGCCTGTCTCTTTGTTTTCATACTTTCTCCTGTTCTAAAGATAAATCCACTATTATGTATAAGCGCTCATCTTCCTGCGCAATATTTCAAGGAAACTTTCACTGCTCAATTTACAGATCTTTGCCGTATCTTCCGCCCTGCGCACCACAAAACGATCGCCCACTTCC
>OHQO01000431.1_pt1 | contig 22659 bp, 16 predicted proteins | sample 1578051 | NCBI WGS metagenome assembly OHQO01 (sample SAMEA3879592, study PRJEB24766) | human gut metagenome | biome: human-associated habitat; feature: feces | place: USA | collected 1985/1987 | reverse complement strand
AAGAAAATCAGCAAGTTGAAGGCCGGTGTCCAGTGGAAGGCAAACGGCAATGTCGGTGAGGGTGAATATTACAAGGATCCTTCTCTCGCTGCAGACGGCTATCGTCCAAGGCCTTACAGCCAATATCCGTTTATGCACAATGTTGCCGTATACGCAGAAGAAGATTATACTTTCCCTATCGGCAAGACCACACTTCAGGTTTCCGCAGGTCTGCGTATGGAGAATCTCTTCGTGAAAGATACCGATTACAAGAACGTCAGCAGCCTGTCTCCGCGTTTCAATGCCAAGTGGAAGGTTTCGGACAATTTTTCTGTCCGCGGCGGCTGGGGAGTGAGCGAGAAACTTCCGTCATTCTACATCCTCTATCCGGTGCAGAATTACCGCGATATCCAGACCTTCGGTTTCTCGCACGGCGATTCATCTTCGTATGTCTATTATACTCAGCCATATAAGATGCTTTTCAATGAAAATCTGAAGTGGCAGAAGAATTACAATGCCGAGTTCGGTATCGAGACGTATTTCTGGCATACGTCGGTTTCACTCGTCGGTTTCTTCAACAAGACGAAAGCTCCGTATGCGTACCAGAAGACATATACTCCGTTCAGTTACAACATAATGACGCTGCCTGCAGGTTACAAGGTGCCTGACAACCCGCAGATTCGTGTGGATGACCAGACAGGTCAGGTCTATATGCGCGGAACTGATGAAGATTTCTGGACACCGATGGATACCAAGGTGACCGACAAGACATTTGCCGAGTCGCAATTGCCTGGAAACGGGGATGACATATATCGTACAGGCGCGGAACTCATCATTGACTTTCCGGAAATCGCCCCGATAAGGACCAAGTTCAGACTGGATGCCAATTACTCGTTTACCCGTTATATCGACAATACATTGAGCTGGGACTATCGCAACGGCTGGTCGCATACTAGCCTGCCGAACAGGTCCTACCAATATGTCGGCATTTACGCCAACGGCGGGGCAAACAGCACATTCAACGGAAAGAAGGCTCATAACCTGAATGCCAACCTGACCGCGATCACGCACATCCCGGAGGCGAGAATTGTCATCACCTGCCGTCTGGAAATGTCGCTGCTGAACCGCTTCCGCAATCTGTCAAGCTACCAGGGCAAGCAGTATGCGTACAATGTCAATGCTGAGGGCTTCGAGGCCACAGGCGGAGATATTTACAAGTCCAACAGCTACACGGCTATCCGTCCTGTAAAATATATGGATGAGAACGGTGTGGTGCATGACTTTACGGACAAGGAGGCCGCAGATCCGACATTTGCCAACCTTATAGTGAAGTCCAGCAACGTCTACACTTTCGCGCAGGATGGTTATGGCGCGTATTTCTCTGCCAATCTGAGCGTTACGAAGGAAATCGGAGACCATGTGTCGCTTTCTTTCTTCGCCAACAACTTTACCAATTCCCGCAAGTTCGTGACTTCCAAGGCTACCGGCGTGAGCGCTATTTTCACTCCGGCATTCTATTACGGACTGACTTGCAGACTTAAATTCTGAATGATATGAAAAAGATATTTTATATAGTTCTTTCTGCATTGGCATTGGCCTCCTGCGTGAACCTGAAAACTGGGAATCCGTATTCGGAGGCATTGTACCGTCTGGTCATTGAACCTTCTTATCCTGATGATTTTCCTTCGGAGATCAAGGGGGGGGCTACGATTACCGTGACAGACAGGAATCGCGGGAACAGTTATACTCAAAGCACTAAGGCTGACGGCAATGCCGAGATTGAGTTGCCGGCCGGCAGTTACCGCGTGTCCTATTCGAGCAGTTATGACGGGGTGTCGTATAATGGTTCTGTAGATAAGGTGATTCTGGATGGCTCCAGGTCTGTTTCCTTTTCGATCAGGGATGCCCGTTCCGGAAAGATTGTCTTCAAGGAAATTTATTGCGGAGGTTGTACGAAATATCCGGAAGAGGGTACCTACAACTCTGATTCTTATGTGATTCTGCATAACAATACTTCCGAGGTCCAGTATCTTGACGGGCTTTGCTTCGGCGCTGTTGATCCGTACAATGCCGGTTCAAGCAATGTCTGGGTTACTACTGACCCTGTAACGGGCGAGACCATTTATCCTGATTTCGTTCCGGTCGTGCAGGCCGTATGGCAGATTGGCGGAGATGGAACCAGATTCCCGTTGGAACCGGGCAAGGATGCGGTAATCGTGGTTTATGGTGCCATCGACCATGCCGCCACATATCCTAATTCGGTGAATCTGAACAATTCGGATTATTTCGTATGCTATAATTCGAACTATTTCAATATGACATCATATCATCCTGCACCGGGAAACAACATTCAACAGGAAAGGATACTGGATGTCGTAGTGAAGTTGGGAGAAGCGAAGGCCTACACGCTTTCTCAGAATTCTCCTGCTGTCGTGATTTTCAGGACTCCTGAAGGAACTACCATGAGAGAGTTCGTTCAGCAGGAAGGCAGCATAATCCAGAAACCCGGTTCGGCGAAAGACCGTATCGTCAAATTGCCGATAGAGTGGGTTGTGGACGGTGTCGAGGTGTTCCAGAAAGGTGGAGCGAACAAGAAGAGGCTCTGTCCTGATATCGATGCCGGGGCTATAGATTTTACGGCCAAGCATGAAGGTCATACGCTCTTCCGTAATACGGATAAAGAGGCTACTGCTGTTTCCGGATTTGAAGTGCTGATGGACACAAATAATTCTACCAAAGATTTTTATGAACGCGAAAAACAGTCTCTCCATGAATAAGACATTGAAATTTACGGTGGCTGCGGCCCTTCTTTTCTGGTCTGCCGGACTGTTCGCGCAGACATTCGATATCGTGGAACGCAGGGACTTCTGGAATGCCGGAAGAAATGTCAACGGTCTCAGAACGGATTCATTGACAGTATCTTATGCTGAACTCTTCGGAAATTATACCGGAGGAAAATATAGGAATCCCAATGAACCTGTCTCTCAGTGGAGTGCGGGTGCTTCTGCCGGGACGATTACCCATCTGAAGAAATTTTCCATGATCGGAGGATTCTCGTTCACCAATACCGAAAGTCGCAAGGCTTGCGGGTCAATGTCTGCCCGTCCTGGATATTACCCCGTAGATATTTACGAATTTACTCCGGGACGCAAAACCAGACAGCAATATGCGTTTATGGGAGGAATCGCGGTGGACTTGAATGACAGCTGGCGTCTTGGCGGTATAATCGACTTTGCTGCGGAGAACTATACCAAGCGCAAGGACCTCAGGCATACGAACTATCTTCTGGACATGACCGTGTTGCCTAGTGTCATGTGGCATCGCGGTGATTTGGCGCTCGGAGCAAGCTATATCTTCTCCAAGAACTCGGAAACGATTACTGCTGAAGAACTTGGAATTTCATCCTGTATATATGAGGCATTTGTCGACAAGGGCCTGATGTATGGCGTGAAGGATGCATGGGACAATTCCGGACTGCATATCAAGGAGGCCGGCGTGTCCGGATTTCCTTCCAGGGAGATTGCTCACGGCGGCGCTATCCAGTTCCAGTGGGGAAACCTTTACGCGGATTATGAAGTGACTGCAAGTTACGGAAGCACAGGTGAAAAGCAGAAAATCTGGTACAATTTCGACGGCTGGGCGATGAATGCCAGGCTGGGTTACCGCGTGCCTGGAAGCGGTTTTGACCAATATTTCAGGACAAGATGGGCGCTTGATAGTCAGGACAATGATGAGAATGTATTGGAAAATGTCACCGAGAATGGCGTGACCACTACGCAGAAGTACGGTTCCAATACGATTCTTACCCGTCAGAATACCTCTGCCGGTTTCGAATGGGAGATAATAACTGCCGCAGGGGAGTATCTCAATGCCGGTCTTGACTGGAATCAGGAGAAGGGTATCAGCACGGTAATGTACCCTTATGTCATGACCAACAATCTGGATATCATCAATTTCCATGTCGGCTTCCTGTTCAAGTTCGGTCCCGTGGACTGGAGAATGAACCTGAATTTTTCCAAAGGATGGGACGACGACCGTTCGCGCAAGGTCAATGAGTCCGTCGCCGTGGCGGGTGAACCGTTCAGGCTCAATGAATATGAGGAGTGGATGACCGAGTGGCAAGCCAGACAGAAAGGCGTGTATGACATCGCATTGAGGTATAATTTCCCGAAGGGCGTTTATATCGAGGCGGCAGCTGAGATCGTCTCCGGATTGTCGAAGAAGAAGGATGGTCTGCTCAGCGGCAACCGTAATACGGAAACATTGAAAATAGGATATAATTTTTAAAACATAGTGCTATGAAGAAAGTCTTTTTACTCGCTACGGCGGCTGCCATTATGGCCGGCTGTCAGACGGAAAAGGTGGAATTGCCTGTTCCTGAATTGGTTAAGATAGTTCCTGTCGTAACCAAGGCTACTGACGTAAACTTCGAAAATGGCGATAAAGTAGGTGTTACCATCATGCAGGGTGAGACTGCTTATGCGACCAATGAACTTCTTACTTACGGGGACAATGTCTTTTCAGGTACTCTGAAATGGTATCCTGAGGCATTGACACCATCTACCATTACCGCATATTATCCTTATGCTTCTGCGGGTGCGCCTTCTTCTTTCACTGTGGCTACGGACCAGACCAAGGGCTATACGGCGTCTGACCTTATCGCCGGCAAGAAAGAGGATGTCACTCCTTCGGTCAATGCCATCGTGGTTCCGTTCAAGCACATGTTGACCAAGATTTCCCTGGAAATCGACAACCAGTCGCAGGCGAATATCGCATCTGTGGAACTTCGTGGTTCGAAGACTACCGCTGATGTCGATCTTACTGCAATGACGGCCGTGGCTTCCGAGTCTTCCGCAGTGGAGACCGTGAAGGCTTTCAAGGTGACTGACAATGCATTGTACAGCGCTATCGTAGTTCCTCAGACTGTGGCTTTCGAGATGGCTGTGACGACTTCTACCGGCAAGGAACTTACACAGAAGCTCGTTTCTACCGAATTGAAGCAGGGTATGCAGTATACCATCAAGGTGAAGGTCCTGCCTGCTGACATCAAGGTTTCTATCTCCGGTGAGATCGAAGGCTGGGGAAATGGTGGTGAAATCGGCGGAGATGTTCCTGCATATATTGACTTTGCGGAGTATGACGGATATTTCATTTATAAGAATGAGAAATATAATACTGTGACGCTTTCTGACGGCTCTGTGTGGATGGCTCAGCCGATGCGTTATGTGCCTGAGGGATATACGGTTTCTACGGATATTGCGGACAAGACTGCTCATATATGGGCTCCATATAAAGTTGCTGCTGATAAAACAGGAGAATTTGAAAATATCGAATCTGCTATAAATGAACGTGGTTACCTTTATGACCTGGCTGCTGCGTTTGGCGTATCTGAAATCACCGAAGCAAATGCATCCTCCTTTGAAGGGAAACAAGGTATATGTCCTAACGGTTGGCATATCCCGACTTATGCTGAATATTTTGCCCTTTGCGGAGCAGCTAATGGTGCGACAGACAATGCTGATGCTCTATTTTATGATGCAGCATATAAGGGAGGAAAAATCACTTCTTGGGATGCTGCTGGAATGAATTTTACATTCTCGGGATTTTTATCGAAGAATACTTTTACAACTGATAGAAAGTTTACCACTGTTCTTACGGCGGAGAATAATTGTTCAGTGGAAGCATACAAGGGTAAAATTGCCATGAATTATTTAATATCAAGTTCTTTCCATACTGTTGGAAAAGTCAAAGACTCAGATGTTGTTACTTCACTTAAGTTCTGGGGCGTGATGTCAACGTTTACAAAGAATTATATGGAGGGTCGTTTGTCTCTTGGAGATGTGCAGAGCGAGGCGGCAGCACAGCTCCGTTGCGTAAAAAACAAATAATCAGGGCTACATTTCATGGCTAAACAATCAACAATCAAAAAGAATTGGCCTAAGTATCTCCTCCAGTGGGGAGTGCTGGTCGCATTGGCGGCGTTCTTGCTCATCCCGGGCAAGAACCCGGCCAACCCTGAAGCATATTGCCCTATGGGCGGACTTCAGGCATTGACAACATTCTTCGTAAGAGGATCATTGCCTTGCAGCATGAGCATGGTGCAGATAGTCATGGGTATTGTCCTCGCGGCTTCTGTCGTGCTTTTCAGCAAACTGTTCTGCGGTTATATCTGTCCGCTCGGCACTGTGCAGGACCTTCTGGTCAAGCTGCGCAATGTCATCGGTTGGCAGGGCATTGAAATAAAGAACGGAAGCGTTGCCGACAAGGTCCTCCGCGTCATCAAATACGCGCTGCTGTTCTGGATTTTCTACATGACGGCCACTGCAAGTGAGCTGTTCTGCAAGAATCTGGACCCGTATTACGCTGTGGCGACGGGATTCAAGGGTGAAATCACCCTGTGGATGTCCATTGTGACGGTAGCATTGGTCCTGATATGCGGATTCATGATCAACATGTTCTGGTGCAGGTACTTGTGCCCGCTCGGAGCGATTTCGAATTCATTGAAGTTCTGGGGCTGGATCGTCGTGCTCGCGGCGGTTTATTACGTGCTGGGACTTTTGGGTGTCAATGTTCCTTGGTGGCTTCTTCTGGCGCTGTTCTGTATTGCCGGATATCTTCTGGAGATACTTTGCGGCCGTCCGAAACTTCAGGTGCTGCACATCATGAAGAACGATGCGAAATGTACGCATTGCGGAATCTGCAACAAGCATTGTCCTTATGGAATCGATGTTGCGAACAGCAGGAACGGGGCAGTCAAGTCCGTGGATTGTACGCTTTGCGGCGAGTGCACGGCGGTTTGTCCTACGGAGGCTATCCATACCGGCGTGTGCGTGAAGGGCGGCAGGAATCTGGGCTATCGCCGTCGTGCTGGTGGCTGTCGGCTTCTGGGCCGGGGACAAGTATGAATTGCCTACGATCAATGTTACCTGGGGCCTGGAGCAGACAATGGAGGACGGCACTGTGAAGCAGCTGGTGGATCCTTCGGCTTTGGAGACCATGGAGATGACCGGATTGCGTTCTGTGAAGTGCTATGGAAGTTCCATGGCGTTCAAGGCCAAACTGGAGAAAATCCGTGGCGTGTACGGTGTGAAGACATTCGTGGCTCATCATAGGGCAGAGATTACTTATGATCCGTCAGTCACGACTCCTGACCAGATTCATGAAAGTGTGTTCACGCCGTCCAAGTTCCGTGTGAATACCCCTGACCCTGCTGTTGTCGACAGTGTGAAGATGGTGACCATCAGGACGGAAAACATGTATGACAAGCTGGACCTTAATTATCTTGGTCTGCAGATGCGTCTGACTGACAAGAAGATATATGGATTGGAGTCCGAGTTTGCATGTCCGCTCATCATCAGGGTTTATATGGACCCTTCAGAGAATCTCGACAAGGCTTGGTTCAAGCAGATCGTGAACATGAAGGAACTTGAGATGCCTGTACACGGCGGCGGTACCAAAATTACTCCGGTGAACTTCAAGTTCGTGGATATGGAAGACGGCGAGAGCTATATTTCTACGGAAATGTTTGTCCATAAGATGTTTACGCCGTTCAAGTGGGAGTCCAAGAAGAGAGTTGAGGAGTTTGAGGGCAAACCGCAGTTCGTGTATGAAATCGCTGATGCGAATTACGAGAAACCTATCATCCTGCGCAATCTTCCGTTTGTAAGCAACCATTTGTCGAAAAATGACGGCATCATAGGTGTATATCTTGAGCTCAACAAGGAGCTGGTGCCTACGCTTATGATCAGATATGCGGCTCCGATGACTGCTGACCGTGTCTGGGAACTTCTGAATATGGATAAATGGACCATCACTTACGCTGCCGACGATGTGCGTGAAGTGGATGCCAAACTGAAGTTCAAGACTCCGGGAACGGAGATTCCGTATCATGGTTCTGTTCTTGAAGAAATTACTCAGGGCGTTGGTTAGAAGCATTGATTATTAATGGATTAGCATTCCTTGGATATTTTCTGTCCGAGGAATGTTAAAGTTCTTATAAAAACAATATGAAGATGAAAAGACATTGTCTGGCAGCATTGACCCTGGCCGGTATTATTCTGGGGCAGGCGGCAGCCAGGGCGGATGAAGGCATGTGGCTGATTCAGGACATCAATTCTGCATTGGAAAAGAAGATGCAGGATAGGGGATTGAAACTGTCCGCAGGAGAGATCTATAACGCGGATGCGCCGGGGGCTGCGGTCTCCGATGCCATTATTTCGCTGGGATTTTATTGTACCGGAAGCATCATTTCCGATCAGGGATTGCTCATTACGAACCATCATTGTGCCTACGGTGATGTTTTCGCGCTGAGTACGCCTGAGCACAATTATCTGGAGGACGGATATTGGGCGACGACGGCTGACAAGGAGTTGCCGATTCCTGACAAGGAGGTGTTTTTCCTGAAGCGGGTGCTGGATGTCACGTCAGAAGTCGTTGCGCTTCGTGAGGACTTGCATTGCAAGGGCCAGCCTTGCGGCATGCGCCGTCTAAGTTCCGTCATGGAAAAGAAGTACAAGAAGGAGACCGGCAAAGAGGCATATTTGAGTTCAATGTGGGCAGGGGAGAAGTACTATATGGCTCTGTATGATGTGTATAGGGACTTGCGTCTTGTGGCTGCGCCTCCTGTTTCTATCGCGTCTTTCGGTGGCGATACGGATAACTGGGAGTGGCCTCAGCAGAAATGCGATTTCGCCATGTACAGGGTTTATACCGCGCCTGACGGGGCTCCTGCTGCATATTCCGAGAAGAACGTGCCGCTCAAACCGCTCCGCAAACTGGAAATTTCTCTTGCCGGTTACAAGCCTGGTGATTTCGCCATGGTGATCGGCTATCCTGGCCGCACTTCCCGCTATTCCAGCTCCATGGAGACAGATTATCAGGAGCGTGTGTCGTTGCCGATAACCAATGAACTCCGTCGTGGTCAGATGGAAATCATGCGTCGTTGGATGGATTCCGATCCTGCCATCTGGCTGAAGTATTCTGATACTTTCTTCGGTCTGAGCAATGTCGGTGAGATGCAGGAGGGTGAGGCAATGTGCCTTAAACGCTTCGGTGTCAAGGAAATAAAGGAGAATGATGAGAAGCAGCTGCAGGAGTGGATCGAGTCGTCGCCCGACCGCAAGGCCAAGTGGGGGACTCTTATTCAGGATTTGAAGTCAATGTATGCCGAGACGGAGGCAATTGAACGCGACAAGGCGTATTTCCGTGAGACTATGTTCCGTGGCACGATTATCGGCCGTACCATCATGCGCATGAAGAGTGCCAGGGGTGATTTCGCCAAGATGTCACGTTACCTAGAACGCGGTATGGCAGAGACTGACCCGCGCGTGGAAAAAGACCTCGTACGATATGCTGCAGAGCAGTTTCTCACTCACATTGACCCGTCTTACTTCGGTCCTTATCAGCGCGAGCTGGTCGCGAAGTTCGGTGCCGATTACGATGCAATGACCGATTATATCTGGGAAGGGTCAATGTTTTCGTCCGTGGAGAAGTCGCAGCAGTTTTCGTCTCCTCAGCAGTATGTGGAGGATCGTCTGGCTCGTTTCATTACGGATGTAAGTATTCAGGATTTCAATAGTGCCTGCAATGATTTGAATATCAGGAACAAGATTCTCGGCTGCAATCATGGCTATGTCCAGGCTCTCTACGAGATGCGTGCGGACAAGGGTATCGCCCAGTATCCTGATGCAAATTCCACAATGCGAATCACTTACGGTACTGTCGGCCCGCTTGAGCCTCAGGACGGCGTATGGTGTTCATGGCATACGTCCACGAACGGCATCCTCGAAAAATACGACCCGAAGAACCGTGATTTCAAGCCTTCGGATGAGTTTATGTCAATGTTGAGGTCACGCGATTGGGGCCGCTGTCCCGATGCCTACCGCATCCAAGAAGTCCAGCGCCGACTCCGGTCTTTCAGGTGCCCCTGCCGGAACCCTGCCGGTCAATTTCTTGACTGACAATGATATAACAGGCGGTAATTCCGGAAGTCCTGTCCTCAATGCCTCAGGTAAGGTCATCGGTCTGGCATTTGATGGCAACAAGGAGTCTCTCGCGAGTGACCTCTATTGCACCCCTGGCTACAACAAGTGTGTCTGCGTGGATATCCGCTACATTCTCTGGACCCTCGACAAGTACGCCGGAATGGGCCGAATCCTGGATGAACTCGGATTGTAGTCAAAATTTTTTGGCAAAACCGAATATTCGTTTTATATTTGCATTCCTATTCGGAGAATCGGTTAACGAATCTCTCGAAGGAATGCATTTCCGGAGAGGTGGGTGAGTGGCTGAAACCACCAGTTTGCTAAACTGACGTACGGGTTTACCGTACCACGAGTTCGAATCTCGTCCTCTCCGCAAACGTCATGAAGCTCGGCGCAGCGCGCCGGGCTTTTTCATTTGAAGGCCGTCAGGAGTCCGATCCTGTCAAGGCCTTCAAATGTAAAAGCCCCACGGCCTCCGGCCGTGAGCTTCATGACGCGTGCAAGGGCCCCTCCGGCAAGGAGCAGAGAAAAGGCACGCGCAGCGTGGCTAATCTCATCACTTTCTCCTTTCCCGAACCTCACGTCATAAACGGCTAAAATCTGATGCACCCCGCATTTTGTTCCGAAAAAACGTTTTAAGCGGTACCAGATGTACAATTTTATGCGTTTTGTTCTGAGAAAACGTTTTAGATGGTACAAAGTAGCAACGTAGGACGCATTGCCAGCGGAGGACATCTTTGCACTTCGTTTCATTATTTTTCATTATCTTTACGAATCGTATCGAATTTTGGAAAAATAATTAAAAATAATATCGTAATGACAACTGACTACAACAAGGAACTGACGCCGGAGATCAGGGAGAAGCTTGCTAAAATCAAGCATATTGCCTTGGATATGGACGGGACCATTTATATGGGAAGCCGTCTGTTTCCTTTCACGCCGGGATTCCTGGAGGACATGACGAAGGCCGGGGTGGGATATTCATTCCTGACAAACAACCCGACGAAATCCGTTGCAGATTATCTGCACAAACTTGACAGACTCGGAATCAAGGCTGACGAGGGAAACATGTATACGACATCTCTTGCTGCAATCGATTATATAAAAGAGACTTATCCGCAGGCGAAGAAGCTTTTCATGCTCGGGACCCCAAGCATGGTCAGCCAATTCGAGAAGGCCGGATTCGAAGCTTGCAGCAACGACCCGGAAGATGTGCCTGATGTATTGGTCGTAGCATTCGACACGACGCTCACCTATCCGAGACTCTGCCGCGCAGCATGGTGGGCCAGCCAGGGCATTCCGTACGTGGCGACGAATCCTGACCGCGTATGCCCTACCGACCAGAAGACCGTACTGGTGGACTGCGGCTCCCTGCAGAAATGCATTGAACACGCTACCGGCAGGAAACCGGACATCGTTCTCGGCAAGCCGGATCCGACAATGCTGGACGGCATCATGCACAGGCATGGGCTCAAACCGGAAGAAATCATCATGACGGGAGACCGGATTTATACTGACACAGCCATGGCTCATAACGCGGGAGCGGTAGGTGTGCTGGTGCTGTCCGGCGAGACCACTTTGGAGACCGCGCTGAAGGTGGCAGAGGATGCAAGAAACAATCCGGCCCCGGAATTTTTCCCTCCGGATCTGATAGTGCGCGACATCAGGGAGCTGGGTGACCTGATTTTACGGAGCAAGGGAATATAAAAAATCGCTCTGAAAAATTATAATTTTGTCACATGGGAGATAAAAATCTTCCACGGGACATAAAAATCATAAAAATCTGCATGTGCAAAGTCCACAAATGCAGATTTTTTCGTTTTTTCCTCCGTATCTTGCCGATGAAACTCAAACAACCTACATGATGAAACTGAAAGATATCAATGAAGAGGAAAGGCCTAGGGAAAGGCTATTCACCAAAGGGGCGGAGGCCCTGAGCAATGCCGAGCTGCTGGCAATTCTGCTGCGGACGGGTTATGGAAAGAAGAATGTCCTGGAAATCTCGCATGAGCTCCTGCACAACGCGTGCGACCTGACCGGATTGTCATCGATGTCAATAGACAAGATGATGGAAGTGCCCGGCATAGGAAAAGACAAGGCTGTTACGATAACTGCCGCTTTCGAACTTGGGCGCAGGTTCGCTTCCGAAAGTTCCACGTCGCCAAGGACACCGATCACGACATCGAAACAAGTTTATGAACTGATGGCCCCGATACTGAAAGGGCTTGACCATGAAGAATGCTGGATATTGTACCTCAACAGGTCCAACATCGTGATTTTCAAGGAGAAACTGACATCCGGAGGGCTCTCTTCCACATCCATTGACACGAATATGATAATGAGGAAAGCTCTGGAAAAGAGGGCGGACGGCCTGATTATGACACACAACCATCCTTCCGGCAACCCGCATCCCGGCCAAGCGGACATCAAAGAAACCGAACGTCTGAAGAAAGCCTCCAACACGTTCGGAATATCACTTCTGGATCACCTGATAATAGCCAACGGCTGCTTCTACAGCTTCGCCGACGAACAAATCACGATGATTTGATTCACTACACCAGTTCGCAGATGAGAGTGGCGGAGGTGCAGGAGAGGACTTTGACAGTGGTGTAGTCGCCTACGTTGAAAAACTTATGGCCGTCGGCCGGGTTGTTTTCAGAGGCCAGCAAGGCAGGGAACACACACATCTTGTTCGTCGTGGTGCGGCCGCAGAGTTCCTCGTCATTGCGACGGGACGTTCCTTCGATGAGGACCTTGAACGTCTTGCCGACATCGCGCTTATTGCTTTCCAGGCTCAGCTCGTTCTGAAGGGCGATAATCTCATTCAAACGGCGGGTCTTCTCCTGAGGAGTAATGTCATCAGGATAATTGCGTGCAGCCAATGTTCCCGGACGCTCGGAATACTGGAACATGTAGGCGTAGTCATACTTCACGCGGCGCATGATATCCAGAGTGTCCTGATGGTCCTGCTCCGTCTCACCGCAGAAACCTGCTATGATGTCGGTAGTTATGGCACAATCCGGCATGGCTTGACGTATCCTTGTGACACGGTCCAGATACCATTCCCTGGTATAGCGGCGACGCATCTTCTCCAGCATCACATTGCTGCCGGACTGGACAGGCAGATGGATATGACGGCAGACATTGTCATACTTGGCCATCATGTCTATCACCTTGTCGCTGATATCTTTAGGATGGGAAGTCGAATAACGGACACGAAGTTCCGGACTGATTTCCGCAACCATTGAAAGAAGGTCCGCGAAATCCACCTGCTCCTGAGGATCGTCAGGATTCTTCCAGAGGTATGAATCCACGTTCTGACCGAGCAGAGTAACCTCCTTGTAGCCCTTGGCGAACACGTCGCACGCCTCCCTCACGATAGTATGAGGGTCACGGCTGCGCTCCGCACCACGGGTATAAGGAACTACGCAATACGAACATACATTGTTACATCCCCTCATGATGGAGATGAACGCGGAAACACCGTTCTTGTCGATATGGACAGGCTCGATGTCGCCGTAAGTCTCCTCACGGGAAAGCTCGACATTGATCTGAGGCTTGCCGGGAGCAATCCGGGAAAGAAGCAGAGGCAGAGACCTGTACGAGTCCGGACCGGCGACAAAATCCACGCGCCCGCTCTCCAAGAGCTTGTCCTTCAGGCGCTCGGCCATGCAGCCGACAATGCCGGAGACCACGCCCTCGTGCAGACGTTTCTGTCCATAAAACTGGTCAATGCGGCCCCATATACGCTGCTCGGCATTGTCCCTGATGGAACAGGTATTGGCCATTATCACGTCAGCCTCGTCCATATTTTCCGTGCGGTCATATCCCGCCTTTTTCAGGATGGAAAAAATAACCTCGGTGTCATTGACATTCATCTGGCACCCGTAAGTCTCTATATATACTTTCTTGTTTCCCATTTAGGACCTCCTTTAGATGTTACGGCTCTGATTTCCAAAACCGCATGCAAAGATATGACATTTATTAATTTTTCACTATTTTTGTAAAACCGACCTTATGCGGATGTGGCGATTTTTGAAGATTATGAAGAGAAAAATTTACATATTGTTCATCGCGATACTTGCCGTATGCCTGACCGGATGCAGCAAGGCGAAGGAAATAAGTGTAACCTCGTGCGAACTGGTATCATTGTCACCGTCAGGCCTCAAGAGCATTGACGGAACCGTGGCCGTAGGCATACATAACCCGATGTTCGGGTTCAGGGTCACGAACACTTCAGGCGTCGTCTACTACAAAGGCGCTGAACTGGTGTATTTTACGGTGGATGATTTCGCAGTGGAACCACATTGCGACGAGAAATACAATTTGACGGGAAGGGCATCATTGGCTCCCGGAATATCATTGTTCACGGTTCTGGGATTGGCCCGGAACATCAAGGCGGAACAATACACTATCGATGTTTCCACCACGGTGAAAGCGAAAGGTCTGCACAAGACCATCACCAGGAAGGGAATTCCGCTGGAAGAGCTGATGAATGCCGCAAAATAAATGAAAATGAGACGTAAGATATTGATATTGTGTGCAATGCTATTTTCGGTAATAGCTGCGGCACAGAACAGGACAGAGGGAAAAGTAATGGTGGATTCGCTTGTTTACAGGCAGGCGTCGGCGGTGGATTCCGCATTGGTAGGAAAATCCATCTTCAATCTCCTGACGGCCCACGACTACGGGACCGGCGACGTGAAGATCCACCAGTCGCAGGCGATAACAGGCGCAATGAAGCAACACATTGCCAAGAACCCGGCACGTACATTGACCGGTTACAGGGTGCGCATTTTCTTCGACAACAGCAAGAATGCGAGGGGAATGTCGGAAAACATCATGAGAACGTTCAGGATGAATTACCCGGGAGTTCCGGCATACAGGAATTACCAGAATCCTTTCTTCAGAGTGGTCGCGGGCGATTTCAGGACCAAATCTGAAGCCATGGAGTTTCTCCAGAAGATAAAATCGTCTTATCCGTCGGCCATCGTAGTCAAGGAAAACATCCAATTCCCTGCAGTGGACAAGGAGCACAATTATATAGTTGATACGGTCATGGTTGCCAGGCCGGCCGCCAATCTATAATCCATATCAATCATGCTGAAACAGGAACTAGGACTAAAACAGGTACAGAAGCTCTCCCCTCTTCAGATCCAGACCATCAAGCTCATCGAGCTGCCGGTTCAGGAACTGGAACAGCGCATCCGTAAGGAGCTGGAAGAGAATCCGGTACTTGACGACGATGCGCCTGAGAGCAAGGATGAAGACGGAGATGAGCAGCCGCGTGAAGTGTCATTGTCGGAAATCAAGGATGACGATTCCATACCGGAATACAAGCTGCATGTAAACAATTACGGCAAGGACGAGAAACCGCAATACAACACTTTTTCCGTCAAGGAGAGTTTTACGCAAAGCCTTATGGACCAACTGGGTTTCAGGGAGTTGAGCGAACAGCAGCATAACGTGGCGGCGTTCATAATCGGAAGCCTGGATGATGACGGATACCTGCGCAGGGACATTGACAGTATCGTGGATGACCTGGCTTTCAGGATGAACATCACGACGACCCGCGAGGAAGTGCTGGACATGCTGCATATCATTCAGCAGTTCGACCCGCCAGGAATAGGCGCCAGAGATTTGCGCGAATGCCTGCTCATCCAGCTCAAAGGGCTGAAGCAGACACCGGAGGTCATCAATGCGGAGAGAATCCTGACAGATTATTTCCAGGAGTTTTCGAACAAGCATTTCCAGAAGATAATGAGCAAGCTGGGCTTGTCGCAGGACGAGCTGAAGACAGCGATGAACAAGATCGTCAAGCTGAACCCGTCACCGGGCGGTCAGATAGACGATTCTTACAATGACCAGGCACAGCAGGTCGTTCCGGACTTCATCCTCACATTGGAGGACGGAGAACTGAAACTCTCAATGCCGAGATTCTCGATTCCGGAGATAAGAATCAACAAGAAATACGCAGAACTGCTGATGGATGCGGCCAATTCTTCCGAAAGGCAGAAAAAAGAGGCGGCCACCTTCGTGAAGCAGAAGATGGATTCAGCCAAGTGGTTCGTGGAGGCGCTGAAACAGAGACACAACACATTGCTCAGCACCATGCAGGCCATCGTGGATTACCAGCACGATTATTTCATGGACGGGGACGAGTCCAATCTCAAACCGATGGTATTGAAAGACATCGCAGCCAAGACAGGTTTCGACATTTCTACCATATCCCGAGTCGTGAACAGCAAATATATCGAGACTCATTTCGGCATCTTCCCGCTGAAGTATTTCTTCTCCGAAGGTCTTGAAAACCAGCAGGGTGAAGAGGTTTCCACAAGGGAGTTGAAGAAGGTGCTCCAGGAATGTGTCGACAAAGAGGACAAGCACAAGCCGCTTACCGATGACGAGCTGGTGACCATAATGAACGGCAAGGGCTACAAGGTGGCCCGAAGGACCATCGCCAAGTACCGCGACCAACTTGGAATCCCGAAAGCAAGGCTCAGAAAAGAGCTTTGATACCACGATTTGGACAACAATTCAGCGAGTCTGACAACTTGCGAAACAAAATAACACGATGAAAACCAAATATATTCTGGCACTTGACCAGGGCACAAGCTCGTCACGCGCCATCGTTTTCGACCACGACGGCCGGATTTGCTCTACGGCGCAGAAAGAATTCCCGCAGCATTTCCCGAAACCGGGATGGGTGGAACATGACCCGAAAGATATCTGGTCATCAGAAGCTTCCGTGGTGGCCGAGGCCATTACAGCATTGGGAATCAACGGATTGGACATTGCCAGTATCGGCATCACCAACCAGCGCGAGACGACGATTGTCTGGGATGCGGAGACCGGCGAGCCGGTTTACAATGCTATCGTATGGCAGGACCGCAGGACATCGGAGTATTGCGACAGTCTCAAGGAACAGAACCTGACGCAGTTTATACGCGAGAAGACCGGGCTCATCCTGGACGCCTATTTCAGCGCGACCAAAATCCGCTGGATCCTGGAAAACGTGCCGGGCGCACGTGCCAAGGCCGAGGCGGGAAAACTGCGCTTCGGAACGGTGGACACCTGGCTGATCTGGAACCTCACCAGAGGAGACATCCATGTCACCGACGTCAGCAATGCTTCCAGGACAATGCTTTTCAACATCCATACATTGAAATGGGACGAAGAATTGCTGGAACTCTTCGGCATCCCTGCGTCAATGATGCCGGAAGTGCATTCATCTTCAGAGATTTACGGCCACACCAGGACGACATTGTTCGCACATAAGGTACCGATTGCCGGTATTGCCGGAGACCAGCAGGCCGCTCTCTTCGGGCAGATGTGCATAACTCCCGGTTCTGTAAAGAACACATACGGCACCGGCTGCTTCCTGCTCATGAACAGCGGCGAGAAACCCATCATGTCATCGAACAACCTGCTAACGACCATCGCATGGAAAATCGGCGACAAGGTAAACTATGCGCTTGAGGGCAGCATTTTCGTTGGAGGTTCGGTAGTCCAATGGCTCAGGGATGGACTCGACATCATCAAGTCTTCATCTGAGATAGAAGGCCTGGCAATGACGGTTCCGGACAACGGAGGAGTCTACTTCGTCCCGGCATTGACCGGAATGGGCGCGCCTTATTGGGATCAATACGCGACGGGCACCATCTGCGGCCTCACCAGAGGCACGAAGGCTGCGCACATCGCGAGAGCCGCACTCGAAGGAATCGCGTTCGAGACAATGGATATCGTCAATGCGATGGAACAGGATTCCGGCATAAAGCTTTCCGAACTTAAAGTCGACGGCGGAGCATCCAGGAACAATCTGATGATGCAATTCCAGGCAGATATCCTGGGCACCACGGTAATCAGGCCAAGGGTCACGGAGACCACGGCTATGGGCGCATGCTATCTCGCAGGACTTGCCACAGGGTATTGGGAATCATTGGACGACATCAAACGCCAATGGAATGCCGACAAGGTGTTCGAACCGCTGGCACCGGCTACCAAGGTATTGAAACTGAAGGAAGGCTGGGCCGACGCCATCAAGAGAACGCTTTCCAGAAAAGAATAATATACGGAGACATGGAACTGACATTATTTACCAAATGCGTATTCGAGTTCATAGGAACTCTCATACTGGTATTGCTCGGAGACGGAGTTTGCGCAGCCTGCACATTGGAGAAATCGAAGGCCAAGGGAGCCGGCTGGGTAGTAATAACATTGGCCTGGGGCTTCGCGGTGATGTGCGGTGTTTTCGTGGCCGGCCCTTATTCCGGCGCACACCTGAATCCTGCTGTGACTCTGGGGCTTGCGGTAGCCGGCAGCTTCGCATGGAATGCGGTATTGCCATATATGGCGGCGCAGATGCTCGGCGGTTTCGCGGGCGCGCTGCTGGTCTACCTGTTCTATTATGACCATTTCAATGCTTCTTCACAGAATCCTGACGGCATGCTGGGAGTATTCTGCACAATGCCGGCGATAGAGCATAAAAGCATCAATTTCATCAGCGAGCTTATCGCCAATTCTGCATTTTAGCGCTCGGAACGTCCGGAAACATCGCGGCTTTCGACGGAAGTCCGGTGACGACAGGAAGCATCGGAGCGTTCCCGGTAACGGCACTTATCATGGCACTGGGCATGTCGCTGGGCGGAACTACGGGTTATGCAATGAATCCGGCAAGGGACCTGCCTCCACGTATCGCCCACGCCATCCTTCCTCTGAAGGGAAAACGTGACAGCGGATGGAGCTACAGCTGGGTTCCTGTATTCGGCCCGCTTGTCGGCGCGATTTTGGCAGCAGGGATTTATCTGATAGTTTATTTAGGGTGAGGGTAACGTGCACATAAAAAGTGCGTTGGGCTTACAGCCTTCGAACGAGAGACAACCCTCAAATTCGCACTAACGTTCAACAAGTTTGACAACTTGCAAACTTTAAATATTGATGAAATGACCCTTATCTCCATTTCTTTCTCGATTCTTCTGGTGCTGCTCATAATCGGCACCATCGTCGTCATCATCTTCGACAACGGAGACTCATCGAAAAAAATCGCCTGGCTTCTGATTATCACGATATTGCCGATAGTGGGGCTTCTGCTTTACTTCATGGTCGGCATAAATTTCCGCCACTCTTGGTTTTTCAAGAGGAAGCATCAGAAGTTCATCAAGGTATTCGGAGAAAAGGCCAATGACAAGGTACTCAAACTGCTTTTCGGGCACGAGAAGGACAATCTCATACGTCGTGATTACAAGACGCTTACCAAACTTCTGGCTTGCGACGGTTCCACATGCGTGACCGATGGTAACGGTCTGGAAATCATCACGTCAGGGCATCGCAAGTTCGAGTTGCTGATGGAGGATCTGCGCAACGCCAAGGAGTCCATCCACATGGAATATTTCTATTTCCGTCAGGACCAGGGCAGCAAGCAGATCAAGGAAATGCTGATGCAGAAGGCTCGTGAAGGGGTGAAGGTCAGGTTCATACACGAGAATATCGCCAATATCGTCATCCGTCCGAAGTATTACAATGAGATGAAAGAGGCGGGTGTCGAGGTGGAGAAGTTCACCAAGCCGAGGTGGCCGCTCGTGAATCTCGTCACGCAGCTGAACTACCGCGACCATCGTAAGATCGTGGTAATCGACGGGCGTATCGGCTATACCGGAGGCATGAATATCAGCGATGACTACTTCGTGAGATGGCGCGATACGCACATGAGAATCACGGGCAATGCCGTGGCAGGATTGCAGTACAGTTTTCTCAATTCCTGGATTACGGCAGATGGTGAGGTGGACAATGATTTTACGAAGTATTTCCCGATGTGCAAGGAGGATGAATCTTCGGAACCGGCAATGGATGCTACGGCAAAAGGCATTGAAAATGAAAGCATTGATATAGACAACGATACCGAAGGCAATGGTATTGCCGAGGCATTGGCGAAGACTCCGATTCAGAGTTTGGACATGAATTTCAAACTGAAGGGGAAGGACAAGCTCATCCAGATCGTCCGCGTTGGCCGAACATCCACATGGGTGCAGTCTGGGCTGTCCAGCATGCGAAGAAGTATATCTACATCCAGACGCCGTATTTCGTTCCTCCTGAACCGATGCTGCAAGCGCTTCAGTCTGCGGCACTTAGCGGTGTGGATGTCCGGGTCATGGTGCCGAAAAAGGCGGACCTTTTCTTCATGGGTCCTGCCAACAGGTCGTATTTCACGGAGTGCCTGGAGGCCGGGATAAAGATTTATGAGCGTTCCGGAAGGTTCATCCATTCAAAGACGTTCGTAAGTGACGATTATCTTTCCGAAATCGGTTCCGCAAATATGGATTTCCGGAGTTTCAACTTGGATTATGAACTGAATGCCTATGTCTACGATGTCACGGCGGCGAAGGTCAACAAGGCCATTTTCCTCAAGGACATGGAGGCGTCACACGAGGTGACCCTGGAGGACTGGATGGCCCGGCCATGGTACCAGCAGTTCGGCCAGAAGGTCATCAGGCTGTTCGCGGCGCTGCTGTAGTTTTCGGTCATGACGTGCGTAAAAACGGCTGATTTACTCACGTCAGCACAGTTTTCGTGCATGATGTGCGCAAAAAACGTTTTATCGCTCACGTCAGCATGATATTTTACCTCTGCATCACTGCCGCGGCCTCGCGAGATATAAGGCTTGCATGAGGCAAGAGACTATTTCACCGGGCGCCTTTCCGACGGTTACAGTCGCGGCAGAGCATCTGACAATTCTCGGCAGTAGTTCGGCCTCCGTCACGCCATGGGGTAATGTGGTCAGCCTCCATCTCACTGATATCCAAAACCTCATCCTTACGTAGACATTCAGGATTGGCACAATGCCCTCCTTGGCGTTCATAGACTTCGCGTTTGGTATTTTCATCGAATGCCCTGAGATCCAGATGATGCTCATCACCATCCAGGACATAGGAATAAATTCCGGATTTTTTCTTGATGTCACTGTCCATCATCAGTTTCTTGATTCTGTTTTCAAGAGCTTCAGTATCAATGATTTCTTTACCATATTTATTGTACAGTTCACCCCAAGGGACGCCCTTCATTTCCTTTCGATATGTCTTGAATGTAGCATTTACCCACTGGATGACGTTAGTAAAATAAAGCCACAACTCATTTGCGTTCGGATCATGCTGGTGCTTACCCATATACGTTTCAATGTTTCCATGAGAAATCCAACGGATGGTAGTTTCAAGGAAATCCTGACGGATGGGAGAGCCATTGAGATATCGGCTTCCTATGCCATATGCCGCACAACCGCTCTTACTGAAATAACGTTTGGCATCTGCCAGCCACGGGCCACAATAAACGGCATTGCGCAGTTCCTGATCCATCAATTTAGCCCCGGCGATATTGATTGTCTTGAACCATTGCAATTTTTCGCTATCAGCACCTGTGCAGATGTAAATCATTAGTTCATAGTCCAATATACGATCTTGCTCATCATTGGTAAGATTGCAGAAGGACTTGAAGGCAAAGCTGAAATCATTGTTCACATACTGGCAAAGAGAAATCGTACGTTGTTGTCCGTCAATGACTTCGAATGTTCCGTCTTCTCTGGTAGCCCAATACATGACGTTGAGCGGAAATCCTTTCATGACGGTGTCAATGACTGCTGCTCTCTGTTTGTCATCATAAACGAATTCTCTCTGATAAGGAGGTCGGATATCCAGTTTACCGGAATACCCTTTTACTCCGCCTTCTTCATGGTCAATGTAACCGGCGGTGAGTTCCCTGACGGTTATATTCTTCAATGTTATATTCATGGTGAGGTGTGTTTGGTTATTTACATCTACGTATCAAGATTCTGAAATATGGGCATTTTCCATTAACTGATAGGTCCTTACCATCATCACCCTTTCGGAACTTTATAATCTCGAATTGTTCCGGATTATATTTATACAAAAAAGTGATAGGAACACCCATTACCCCGTCATAATCACATGGTATTTCATCTGTCTTGCTAACTTCGATTGCCCTATAATTATCATATTCAGGATATTCTTCCGGAGTATACTTCTTGTAAAGAATCAAGTCCTCATGGCGCTTGGAGATATCAAGATTCGTAAACCATGTCACCCCGGAGACGCGAATCATACCAGCCTTATGATCCCCAGCTGTAGCAACATCTTCATATTTGGAAATGAAATGCCCCGCACCGCCTTTGAATCCAAAGCCCAACCAAATTTTGTTTTCCTTAATGAGCGGAAATATTTCTTTATATGTTATGGCATTTTGGTGACCAATGATTATGAACTTCTTGTCATACTTAATGAGCTGAGCTACATACTCCCGGAACAAACTGAATGGAGGATTGGTGACCACAATATCCGCCTGCTTGAGCAATTCTATACACTCCTGACTACGAAAATCGCCATCTTCTTCAAGATTATGAATCCCTATTTCCTCCGGACTTGGAATCCTGTCACCATCTTTGTCCCCATTATACTCAAGATAAATCGCCGATTCACAGTCATTCATGCTTAAAATGTTCATATCCTGACTCTTATAGCATGTTGTAATCAGTTTCTTCAGTCCAAGATATTCGAAATTGTACGAAAAATAATGAAAGAAATTGCTTACACGTGGATCATCGCAGTTGCACAAGACGGTCTTGCCTTTAAAATGCGACTTGTAATGACGTAATTCATTTTCAATGTCCGACAGCTGTGTGTAGAACTCGTCC